>OJOV01000083.1_pt1 | contig 91700 bp, 85 predicted proteins | sample 1598281 | NCBI WGS metagenome assembly OJOV01 (sample SAMN03922469, study PRJEB24848) | human gut metagenome | isolation source: stool sample | host: Homo sapiens | place: Germany | collected 2010-11
CGGAACGGTTGTCGATGGTGGTGATATGTTTGGGCGAGGAGCCGCCTTTGAACCGTGCGGAGCGCAGCTCCCATCCTCCGGCATCGTTGCGGAAACCGACGGCGAAAAAGGCGCGGCCGTTTATCTCGTAACGGACCTCGCGGCAGAATGCCGCGGCGACCGACGGGACGATGCCGCGCGAGGCGAGATAACCGACCAATGCCGGATGCCGGAGCGAAGCGTCGGAGAGGATGCGGAGCGCGGGGACGGTGGCCGGCCGCACGACCGACAATGCCCCGCCAACGCCAAGAGGCTCACCAATACCCGGTGAAATAGAAGCAATCCCCGTGTCTCCTTTTTCACCGTTTTGCAGCCGTCGGACCGCTTCGCGGCTGTCGCACCGCTCCAACCGCATCACGAGGGTGAGCAATGTACCGCCTTCGCCCAGTCCGAAGTCGTACCAGAGATTTTGCACGTAGTCCACTTTGAAACTCGGCGTGCGTTCTTCCCGCAAGGGTGAAAGATACATACCGTAGCCGTTGCGTTCGTATTTGGGCTGAATCCCGCGCCAGGCGAGAAAATCACGGATGGAAATCCGGTTGCTGTATGGTATGACAGTCATTTTTTCCGTAAATTTGTTGAGAAAAAGTGTAAAATCCAGTGAAAGAAAAGGTTGGCGTCTTACATATCTCTTACACGGCATCCGGCGCTGTAAGTCCGAAAGAACCCGTAAGACTTTGTAAGAGGATTTGTAAGAGATGTAAGATTATGAAAATAAGAAAGCTACTTCCTTTTTTCAACATTCTTACATCGCAGCATCGTCCAGCAATCCGCCGAGTTGTTCCCGCGTGACGGTATAGACCCGTGCCGTCTTGCTCTCCTGCCGCTGCGTTTCGCCGTTGTAGGTAATCGTATAGCGTTGGTAGTAAGTCGGTGGTGCGGGTCGCAGCTGCCAATTTTCGGCAAGAATCCGCCGCACGGTGGGATGGTCAACACGGATGCCGCGTATCTCCAGCATATTGACCATATCGCTCACGTCGAACCGATACTCCGCAAGGTTCTCGGCATCCATGATATCGCGAATAATCGACAGCATTTCGGTTTCGGTCTTGCTGCGGTTGTAGTGTATGATCCGCCGCAAGGCATCGGTGACCAGCAGCCGGGGCGCGAACCACATACGGCTCTCTTCATGTGACGAGAGCATACGTTGTTGCAGATAGAAGAGCAGCCCCGGTATCTCGGCTCGCATTTTGGCCAGCAGGTGTTGATCGTCATACGGGAGCGGCGGCACGCGCCGCACCCAGTAGCGGGTTTCCGCAGCCTCGATCAGGACGGGATTGCGCTCGTTGTTGGAGCAGAGGACGAACTTGCCGAAAAACTCCACCTCCCGACGGTCGCGGCCTTTCGCCTCAGCCTTGTAGCTGCGTGCAGTCGATAGGTTCTTGATCCTCTCGGAATCTTCGCGGCGGTTGAGCAGCACCTCGTCCACGCAGATCAGCAGTTTGCCCATCCAGTCGTCATTGAATTGCGAGCGGAACCGACGCCAAACCGAGAGTAATCGAATTTATTCGAATTACCGAGGTGCGAAGGAGGAAGGCACAGCCAAATCTTCGTTGGTATTGAAGGTAACGTTTCCGCCGAAGATCGACTTTAAGAGATTGAGAAAGGTCGTCTTTCCCGTGTTGCGTTCATCCGACACCAGCAACAATACCGGCAGCCGTTGCAAGGGGCGCAGGTAGAGCAGTTGCAGATAATCGTACCCCAGTTCGACCTGCTCGCCGAAGATATGAGCGAAAAAGTCGTGGATGTGCGGAAAGATGCCATCGGCGGGCTGAAAGGGAATCGGCTCGTAACGGTTCAGGAAACCGTCGATCTCCCGGCGGTAGTTCGTGTGGTCGGGAACCGTGCAAAAGCCGTCGTATTTCGGAATGCAGGCCAGATAGCTTTTCCCGTAGTCCTGACGCAAGGTCTCGACATTCCACGGGATGAGCGTCTCGACGCTCCGGCCGCTGCTCAACGGCTGCCGGACCCGCTTGTAGATGGTCGTTCCCACGCGCAGGTAGGGGCTTTCTCTTTTCACTGTTTTAGCGGGCATAGCTGTCTCCGTTTAGAATCCGTTGCACATCCGCCACGCGATAACGGCGCTGCCCGCCGTACTCCACGGGAACAAGATAACCGCTCTTGGCCCATCGCCACAACGTAGAGGAATCGACACCCAACAACGCGATGGTCTGTTTTCGCGTGTACAATTCGCCCGCGTGTTGCGGAACCGGCATTACGGACGGCGGCGACGCGACTGCCGTCAACTCCTTGTGCCATTGCCGGAGATCTTCCAGACGGACGGTCACATTCACTTCACCGCCCAGCTCACTCAATTGTTTTAAGTCCATAATACGATAATTTAACCGAACCCGAACAGCAGGTCCGGCGACGAAAATAACAGGTGCTTTTCCTGCACCTGTTTTTGCAATCGAATCACCGCATTTGCACCGGCAAACAATTTCAGATATTGCTACTTACCAGCATTTTGCAATTACATGACAACAGAAAGAAAATTCCCTGCACCGACCGGGTGCAGGGAATATCTCATCCTTATACAGCTCTTTATTTTTGGATATATTCTTTCAGATTATCGATCAATCGGATGCGATAACCTCCGTCCGTCGCCCGAAGCTTGGCCCGCAACGTCTTCGTATTGTATTTGGCCAAAGACTCGAAGCTCGCTTTCAGCCATTCCGCCAATTCGGTCTGGTCATAAAAACGATTGGTCGCGCCCTTAAAAGCATTCCAGACGTTCCAACCGTAGTGACACAAATCCCCATAGCTCACCCGATCATGCCGAAGCCGAACCTGCGGCACATCATTCGGAACAGGCGCCATACATGCCAAATAAAGCAAACGTCGTCGCAAAATTTGCCGATTCGTCCCGTCAACGGCATCGCCCAAATCCTTATCGGTATATTCGTAGACGGTGGCGAGTGCATTTTCGAGAATCCGATCGTCCGGAACCGGATCGGCAGAAACAACGGCGGATTCCGGCACGATCGCGTCCGGGCTTCTTTCACACCGCTGTTCGGAACCGACTCCTTCTGTCGTTGTTTTCTCTTCGCCTCTCGGCTGACTACACCCAAAACGACGAAAAAAACGCTCCGAAAGATCCGCCGAACTGCCCACGCTGAAAAAGTAAAATCCGGTCACGTCAAGTCCTGCGGGGACAAGCAAAACAAGCGCCAGCCAAAGCGGAAATCCCCGCGAAACCATGGCGCTGAACAAAACGATCAAAGCAAAAATCACGGCGCTTGCCACGATCAGACGAAGACCTTTCTGGAAATAATACTCGGGATTCATAATTACGATTCGCTGAAAAAATCATCCTCCATTACAACTTTCCGAAACCGATCCCGCAACTCCGCCATCCGCGCGATCAGTCGATCGTATGGCAGCGAATCTCCATAGATGAAATACTCCTGCATCCGCTCATAATCCCTGCGCCATACCTCCGCCAATTTTTCGGGCGGAATAAAATCGATCCGGCTCGGATGGTGCGTCCGATAATCGACTCCGCGAATCGTATTGAATATGCTGCGATGCCTGACAATCTCGACATACATTTTCGGATCGGCCAAGGCTGCCTTTCCGAAATCCGTATCCATCAGCCGCTCCAAATCGTATAGATGACGTGTCATTCGCTCGACGCGCGGATTCTCTTTCTGAAACTCTTCATGCAGCAAAAACGCTTTCTCCAAAAACGTCCGTGTCGGTACGACCGCATAAATCGGGAACACCAATTCTCCGAATACATCGGGATATGCCTCGGCAATCAGCGGACGAATCTCGATCCGCTCACGCGGTTCTTTCATCGACCGGCAGCTGAATTCGATCCGGATTTGCGATTCCACATACTCGATATTCGCATAAATGCTTCGATACGGCAACAGCACCAGCGTCGGATCGGCATCGGAGTCCTGCGCCGGAACGGCACGCAACTCAAAATCGGAAGCCCCATATCCTTCCAGCAATGCCTGCGTTTCCGCAACGAGCCGCTGCTCGATATAGGCCCGCGAAAGTTTCCGAATCCGATCGCGCTGCGACTTGTTGTCCCCGGCAATTTCCCAAAAGGACTTGTCGATCGCAATGTCGATATCCTCCGAGAAGCGTTCTATGACATGCCAACCCTTGCTCAACGACGTACCGCCCTTGAAGGTGATGAAGTCCCGGCACGACGATTCGAACAGGGCTTTCAGCGTCATCGTCACCCACCAGTCCTTCTCGACAGCCTGCGGAGGAAGCCCGACACGCTCGCTCGTCTGTGCAACGAACATACTTTTCTGCTCGTCGGAAAACGTCCAAAAATTATTCTTCATAGAACGACATAATGATTTTACGAATCCAGGCCGGCACCAACCGCAGATCGGGCAGAATGCTCGACTTCGGAATCCGGGCGAATATCGTCTTCAGTTGGGCGGTGTGCTCCTCCGTCACCTGCGGCCGACCGATCTCCTTCAGAGCGAACACGGCAAGCATCAGCGTTTTATTCTGATAGGCCAGATTTTTAAGCGCTACACGCTTGAATCGCAATTTGCGACCGTTGAACAAATTAACTGTCCGGGAATTGCCGTCGGTATAAAACACATAGTTCATCGGTACCTGGGCAGACAATCCCAATACATTCAATGCGTGCATACCCGTCGGAACAACTCGGGCTTCGCTCTGCCGAGCTACCTTTTCAGCGATTTCATTGATGGTCGGGTATTGTATGCCCATTCCAAACTTTCTATCGATTTTGGGATAGCAATAGAGGCCCCTTGCAATACGGACCAAACCGCCTTTTCGAGTAAGCCGTTCCAATGCCTTCGCAACCGATACAGCCGATCCGTATACAGCGAAATCGGATGCGGAATACAGCTTACCCCGTCCGCACTTCTTTATCTTATTAAGTATCTTATCCTCTATTGCTTGCATCTATTTACACACATATATCTGTCGTAAATTTATACAAATTTATCGACAAAACAAATTCTACTCCAACACACTCACTGCATCCCGTTTTATATCCATGTCGATATCGCGATAGCGGGCGAACGCCCGGCTGCCGTCCTTATGCCCGGACATCGCTCCCACGATCGCAGGGTCTTTCACGCTTTTATAAACATTCCCGATGAATGTCCGGCGCGCCATGTGCGACGAAGCAAGGTCGCAGATCGGCACCTGAACATTCTGCCGCGTCCGCTGGTCGATCGTCGTCACCATGCGCGTCAGTCCCGCTTTACGGAACGCCGCTTTGATATAGACATTATATTTTTGCTCCGAAATAAATGGAAACAATGTTCCGCGGTTCTCATCGAGGTATTTACGAATCAGTTCTTTCGCAGCACCGATCAGCGGCACCGAGACCGTCACCACTCGGTCGTCTCGCGTCTTGCGGGGAACATATTCGATGCAATCGCCGATGATATTGGCATAGGTCATCTTATAAAGGTCGCTCACCCGGCAGCCGATCATGCATTGGAAAACAAAAATATCTCGTTGCGTTTCCAGTTGCTTGTCATCCCCCATATCCGCTTCGGCCAACTGTTTGCGTTCGTCGGTCGTAATATAGATAGGCGTACCGTAGACAATCTCCGCAATCTTGTACTGCTTGAACGGATCATTGTAGGTATGTCCGTTATCATTTAACCATACATAAAACGACCGTAGACGAATCAACATATCCGAAACGTAATTCATGCCCCGCTCTTTCGGACGGCCGGGAATTACCGTTTCTCCCGCAGCATTGAGGTACGGGCCGCGCTTCACAGGCAGATTCTTCCTCACCTTCGGCCGGGCATACGGCACCTCGTCGTACAACTCCGGATGTTCGTCGAAAATCTCCGGTTCTTTCATCAGAAATGCCCCGAAATCATCAAGTGTCGTCGGAGATACGGTGTGTACGTCCAGCACGAACCGTCGGTTCGACAGTTTACGATACAACTCATACCGCTTCAACGTCCGCACCAAGACATTGAAATGCTTGACACGCGATTCGGACAATTTATGCGTAGCGAGGTATTCATCCGTCAACGGGAAAAAGCCTATTTTCTTTTCCTCAACGGAAGTCGCCGTCTTTGGCCGCAAAGTGCGCCGGATCAACTTTTCGAGCCACTCGCGCGTAACGGTCGATTTATCGTCTGCCGCCTCGACCGAGGTCTCAATTACATCGACCAATTCTTTCAATTTCGCCCGCTTTGCCAACAGCGCATCGCGCTCCTCCCCCGGTATGTTCGGAATATTGATATCGTTTTTCTTTCCCCAACGTTTCCGATCGACCCAAATGCCGGACGGCACACGTACACGCAATTCGCGGGAAACATAGACACGGAAATTAACTTGCGATTCTCCCGCGCTGTTCTCCCCTTGCGCCAAAACATATGTAACTTTTGCCATACATCCTCATTTTATGCTCTACAAAGATATGATTTAGATTCGAATACAGCAATACTTTTGCGTCCGCACCGTGTCCGCATTTTTGCAAAACAGCTAAAAACAGACAAAATACATTTCATAGTATATCATTTTAATATACTATATTTCAACATATTATAAATATATTCAAATTTTAGTTATTTGCATATGTTTTTCACAAATTAATTCCTGTCCTGGGCACTTGGTGATCCCCGTAATCTTACGATTACGGGGATTTTTGTTTGTGTGAAATCCCCGCCGGCAGCCGGACTCCAATATGTCCGAAACAACAATCCCGGCCTGTTCCGGCCGCTCTCGGCGTATTCACACGAAAAAATGCGCATCCGCCGACAAACAAGCGGGGATGCGCATTCCTATCCGAACGGCCGAAGGGCTTATCCTCAAATCGTCACCTGCTCCAGACCACCACGGCGCAGCGATCCGCTCCGACCGTGACCTGCGCCCCCTTAACCGAGGCATCCCCGTAGATCACGCGCGGAACGCCGTATCGACCCGTACGCAGCCGTATGGCCGCGCTTTCCGGACGCTTGTTGACAATCACGGTCGTCAAAACGCCCTCTTTACGCATGGTGCGCATCAGCACGTCCGGTTCGGGCGTGCGGAACGAAGCCGGAGCCGCGTCTATGGCATCGCGGCACTCCCGCCCGTAGAAAGCCGTCAGCGGAGCCATATCGCGGTGATATCCGCCCAATTCGATCGGGGAGGGCACCCACACGACCTCGCCGCGGCCATAGCGGTTGCGCACGGCCGCGACATCGCCGCCGTCCGTCATCATCGTCTCGCCCGAAGCAGGCACCAAGATCCCCCGCCACAGATGCGCAGGCAGCTCCTCGCCCAGCGTGAAATACTCCCCGGCGACTTTGAATTCGCTGACCTCGGCTCCGAAACACGATTTCAGCGGGAAGCCGTTCATAAACAGACATCGCATGTCTTCATCGTAGAATCCCGACAATCCCGTAACGATCAGCTTGCCGCCGTTGCGGACGAACGACTCGATGCGGGGCCGGAATTCGGAAGGCAGCGCCACCATATGCGGGATCACGGCCGTACGGCCCGCCGCGTCGTCCCAGTCGAAGGTCGCCATATCGGCCACTTCGGGCGTAACGCCCCATGCCGAGACGGCCTCATAGGCGGCGGCCAGCGATTTCATGCAGGCCGAAGCCTGCCGTCCCTCCTCACCGGATGCGAGCGTTTCGGCATTGCGCCGCTGAATGCGCAGGGAAGCGATGTTATAGAGGAGCGTCACCGGAGCAGGCGCAGGCTTCAACTCCCGGAACTCTTCACCGTGACGCTGCAATACCGATGCGACCTTCGCGGCTTCGAGCATACGGTCCGAGGGCCTGCGCAGGAAGTCGAGCAGCCCCCACTCCCCCGCCTCCATGACGGCCGCCCGCTGATTGAGCGACCAGAAGATCACCCCTTCGGCGCCGGAAGCGATCGCCGTCCAGAGATACTGCGCCGTATGCGCCGCCGTGGGACAGTAGGGAACATTGCCGCTGGCGGTGACGTTTCCGCCCTGCAGTTCGGTGATCCAGAACGGATTGCCGAGTGCGTTGTGACGGATGATATCCGACATCAGGGAGACGCCGAGCGGATATTCGCGCTGGCTGAACATGCCGAAATGCCAGCTCAGGTGCAGCGACGCGCCGACCGAGGTGAGGAATTTCGAGTAGGCCGGAAAGTCGTAATCGGGCAGCGTGCCCAGAATCTGGTGCGGATTGATATGTCGCCCGCGCTGCGGATCGAGCCGTTCGACCAGCTGCGCGATATGGTTCAGATACCACGTCGTATAGTAGGTCAGGAACTTCTCCTGCGTGAAATCGGCTTTCAGATAACCCTCCCCGCGCTCTTCCGGCGGGAAGTCCGCCAGCCAGCGGTCATAGACCTCCCTTGCGAGGTCGGTCATGGCGACGCGCGTCCCGCCGCTGCCGGGTTCGTTCTGCAGCACCCATGTCCACAGCGATTCATACTGCCGGAAATGCGACACCACGGCCGTGATATAATCGTCGATTTCGCGCAGGTGCGCCTTCGAACGGGGGAATTTGAAACCGCCCACGTCGTTCAGCTCGTCGGTGACGGGAAACAGCGTGGCGAAAAGCCGGACGCCGTATTTGTCCGCCGCACGGAACGCCTCGTCGTAAAGCGAGAAATCCCACTCCCCGCCGCGGTACATGTGCGCCCCGAACATCCGGATACGGGCCACCTTCATCCCGTTATCGTGCAACAGGCGGAAAAATCCGTCGATATCCTCCGGCGTCTGTCCCGGCTCTACAAAAACCTGAGCGCCGATCTGCGGCACATCGCATTGCTGGGCGCGCACCCCGGCCGTTCCGGCCAGCAGTAGGAACGCCATCAACCACTTTCTCATCGTTTATTCATTTTTATACGCCACCCGGCGGCTCGTCCGCGCCGCATCGGCCGGAGTTCCCGCAGGAGCAATTACAAATTCATATCCGTAGTGCTTCTCCAAAAGCCGGTACGCCTCCGAAGGACGCGATTTCACGCTCCACGAGTCGGTGCCGCCCACGCCGGCCTGCGCACAATCGACATTCACCAGCCATGCGTCGTCCAGCCGCACGATCTCGTGCGTATGCTCCGCCGCATCCAGCGCCTCCTGCGTGCAGGGCCAGACCGAGACGCACAGAGGCTGCCGGCCGGCGAAAACTACTCCGCCGCCTTTGCCCCCAAGCTGGAGATAGTGGACGTCGCAGCGGTTGCCGCACTCCTGCGGATAGATATAGGCGGGACTGAAATCGGCCGTACTGCCGGAGTAGACCCCGAACAGGGAGCCTTCCTTCCGGTCGGCATAATTCTCTCCGGGACCGCGGCCGCAGTAGACATAGCGGTCCAGCTCCCCGCTCCACAGAGCCTGCAGACCGATGCGCAGCGGTTCGGGAAGCGTGTCTGCGATCCGCAGGTCGTACGAAACGGCCAGCTCCCCGTCCGCCGCAAGCCGATAGCGCAAAGCCAGCCTGACGCCCCCGCCGCACACGACGGCCGTCACCGCACCGTCGGCCGCATTCAGGCTTTCGAGTTTCAGCCGCTCAGGCATCGTGCGCCATGCGCCCATGCGCTCCCGCGTACGCCAGCCCCGGCGGTCGTTGTCGGTGGATGCCCGCCAGAAATTCGGTACGAGCGGACTCCGCATCAGCTCGCAGCCCCGCACCGCATATCCCGACAGATATCCCGTCGCCGCATCGACCGTCGCGGTCACACTCCCGGCAGTCAGCGTCACCGAACGTTCCGTACGGCTGACGACGGCACTGCGGGCGGCCGCAGCGCGCACGGGCGCCGCAGCGGGCAGTGCGAACTGGTAACGGCCCGCCTCGAATCCCCGCAGGGCATAGGGTTTATCCTCTTTCAGGCGGTAAACGATATCCAGCCAATAATCGACGCCGGATTCGGGACGGGGCGCCTTGTACCCCACGCGGCACTCCGTGCAGGCTCCCGCTTCCGTGCGCGGCACTTCGAAAGTCCCGCTTCCCAGCGTCGCGCCCATGCTGGACGTAATGCGCCATTCGAAAACATACTCATCGGTCGAAACGAAGAAATTGCGGTTCCGGATCGTGAAAAAATCCTCTCCGGGCCGCGGCTGCGCGATTTCGAGCGGCTGGAAGACATGCTTCGCCTCCGCCGCGGCCGGCTTGAGACTCCGGTCGGGATTGATGATTCCGTTGATATTGAAGTTGGCGTCATGGTTCTCGCGGCTTCCGAAATCGCCGCCGTAGGCCCAGAAACGCCTTGCCCTGCATATAGGCCGGAGGTTCGATGCCGGCGAGCGAGAGTACGGTGGGCGCCAGATCGGGGAACCCGATCAGCCGGTCGGTCCGGCCGGACTGACCGTTGGCCAGATGCCGCCATTTCGGAGGCAGGTAGACGATGAACGGCACGTGGGTCCCGGTCTCATAGACGAACCCCTTGCCGCGGGGCAGGCATCCTCCATGGTCGCTGAAGAAAAAGACGATCGTATTTTCATCGAGCCGCTGCCGCCTGAGATCGTCGAGAAACATCCTGACCCATGCGTCGATGTCCTGCGACCCCTCCATATGAAACGCGAAGTCAGACCGGATTTCCGGAATGTCGGGCACGTGCGGCGGCAGTTCCAGCCGCGCCGGATCGAGCCCTTCGAGGGCGAAATCCCGCCGCTGGTCGGTATGATAGGAACGGATGCGCCCCATATGGGTGGCCATCGAGTTGAATACGGCAAAAAACGGCTGGCCTTTCTTCCGCGCCGGGTTGTTGTATGTCGCCGCCGGACCGCAGCTGTCCCACATGGCCTTATTGTCACACAGCGTATTGTAGTCGGTTTTGGATTTGTTGGTGCAGTAATATCCCGCCGCACGCATATAGTCGGGCAGAAAAACAGTCTCCGGCGTGGCAAACCGGCAGCGGTGCCACTCCATGCCGAAAGTCGAGGCGTAGCATCCGGTGATGATGCACGACCGGGAAGGCGAGCTTTGGGTGCCGACCGAATGGGCCCGCATATATTGGATGCCGGCTCCGGCCAGACTGTCGATCGTGGGCGTGGCGACATGCCTGTTGCCGTAACAGCCGAAATCATAAGGACTCGTGTCTTCGATCGTAAGCCATAATATGTTCGGCCGTTGCTGCGCATACGAATTCCCGCCGCCGAACACCAGTCCCGCGGTGGTCAAAAGTCCTGAAAGATGTGTTGTTTTCATACCTGCATACGTTTTGTCCCGACGGCAATATTACGAAATTCCGGGCAGCTCACGAAGCACGGATTCATCCAAAACTAACAGAAAAGCCGAAAGCGCGTTTTCAGCGTCGGAAAATTACCGCATCAGGGCGGTGTGTTATTTTTTGACGGATCGCTGACCATCATTTCCGGCCGTTTGAGTTATGTTTGCGACAACCCAACCCGACAAACGATGAAAAGACTTCTCCTGATCCTATGGCTTCTGACCGCCGCGGCGGGAAGCCGGATTTCGGCCGCCGGCCGCACCGAACTGAACCAAGGATGGAAATTCCGGCAATACGGACTCGGCGAATGGCTCCCGGCCACAGTCCCCGGAACCGTGCATACGGACCTGCTGGCAAACGGGCAGATCCCCGATCCGTTCTACGGCAGCAGCCAGAGCGATCTGCAGTGGATCGACAAGACCGACTGGGAGTACTGCTGCACGTTCGACGCACCCGAATTGGCGTCGTACGACAACGTGCGGCTCGTCTTCGAAGGAGTGGACTGCTATGCCGACATCAGGCTGAACGGCGAACTGCTTCACCGCACGGGCAACATGTTCCGCACATGGAAAAGCGACGTCAAGGGATTGCTGAAATCCCGGAACAACCGCCTGCACGTCGTTTTTCACTCCCCGGTCATGCAGGGGCTCAAAAACATGGCGGCCTACGGCGGCCGTCTCACCGCCAACAACGACCTCGGCGCATTGGGCGGACTGGGCCCCAACAAGGTAAGCGTTTTCACCCGCAAGTCGGGCTACCAGTACGGCTGGGACTTGGCGCCGCGCTATGTCACCTCCGGATTGTGGCGTCCGGTCGCGCTCGAAGCGTGGAACGAAGCCCGCGTGGAGGATTTCCACGTGCGCACCCGCTCGACAGGGCCGCGAAAGGCGCAGATGAGCGCATCGGCCGCATTACGGACGGATGCGGCCGGCTGCTATCGCATCCGGATACTGTTGAACGGCAAGAGCATCCTCACGGCAGACAAGACGCTGGATGCCGGGACGCATTCAATCGAAGAGCCGTTCGAGATTCCCTCTCCGCGGTTGTGGTATCCCAACGGAATGGGCGAGCCTTACCTCTACGACGTGGAGCTGGTGCTGGAAAAAGAGGGGAGGGAGCTTGACCGCACGGCCGTCAGATGCGGCGTACGAACCGTATCGCTCCGCTGCCGCGACGATGCGGACGGCCGCGGCCGCGGTTTCGGCTTCGAGATCAACGGCATCCCGGTATTCTGCAAAGGCTCCAACTATGTGCCGGCCGACGCGTTTTTGCCCCGGATTTCGCGGGAGAAAACGGAATTTCTCGTGCGGAGCGCCGCCCAAGCCAATATGAACATGCTGCGCGTCTGGGGCGGCGGCACGTACGAGTCGGACGATTTCTACGAAATGTGCGACCGGTACGGCATCATGGTGTGGCAGGATTTCGTCTTCGCCTGCAACATGTATCCCGGATCGGCGCAGATCTACGCCGACATCCGGGCCGAAGCCGAAGACAACGTACGCCGGCTGCGCAACCACCCGTCGCTCGTCCTCTGGTGCGGCAACAACGAAATAGACGTAGCATGGAAAACCCACGACAAACGCAACAGCCGGTTCCGCAAATTCTATACGGAAGAAGAGGCCGAACAGTTCGACCGCGTAAACGAAACCATCTTCCGGAATATCCTGCCCGGTGTGGTGGACAGCCTTTGCGGCGGCACCGTACCCTACTGGCACTCGTCGCCCTCGCCGGGCTGGGGGCTCGATACGGCGGACCGCTGGCGCTACGGCGACGTACACAACTGGGACGTCTGGCACAAAGGCGACCCCATATCGGCCTACAACACCCAAATCGCCCGTTTCACGTCGGAATACGGGCTCCAATCCTACCCCGAACTCTCCTCGGTCGAGCGTTTCATCCCCGAAGGGGAGCGCCGCCTCGCCTCTCCGTCCATGACGTCGCATCAGGGCGACCGGAAAAAGGGAGACGCCCGGATGCTGGAATATGTCGACCGGTCATACCTGCGCGACGGCGATTTCGCACGCACGCTGTACCTCAGCCAATTGATGCAGGCCGAAGGGATGAAGACGGCGATGGAGGCGCATCGGCGCAACATGCCCTACTGCATGGGGTCGCTCATTTGGCAGCTCAACGACGTATGGCCCTGCGCCAGCTGGTCGGGAATCGACTATTACGGCCGGTGGAAAGCCATGCACTACTTTGTAAGGAAAGCGTGCGAACCGGTCGTCGTCTCCCCTTACATCCAAGGCGATACGCTCGACATTTTCGTCGTCTCCGACCTGCGGAAGCCGCTCCGGGGAGTAATGAAACTCACGCTGACGGATTTTTCAGGCAACAAGCTGAAAAGCAGCTCCCACCCCGTGACCGTCGGAGCCGCCGCATCGCAGCGTGCGCTCCGGTACGGCGTACGCGATTATCTGGACGGTGCAGACCCCGGCAACGCGGTGCTGGTCTGCGAATTCCGGTCTGACAAGACCGCGTACCGGGCTTTGCAATATTTCGAGACGATGAAAAACGCCGCACTCCCGGCCGCGGCGGTCCGCATCCGCGCCGAGAAGCCCGACGCAGCGACCTGCCGGATTACGGTGAGCAGCGACAAACTGGCGAAGAATCTCACCCTGCATTACAAGGGTACGGCGGGAATCTTCTCCGACAACTATTTCGACCTGCTGCCGGGCGAAAGCCGGAGCGTCACGCTTACGGCGCCGGAAGATGCCGCAGAGATCCTGCGACACATCGAATGTATGGCACTCAATCCTGAAACCACAATCATAAAGCTATGATGCACCTGAAACGAATCACGCTGCCCGCAGGCTTCGCAGCCCTCGCCATTTCGCAGGCGGCAGCCAGACCGGCCGCTCCGGTCCCGGTCGCCCGCAACGGCGAAAAACCGCGCAACGTCATCTTCATCCTCAGCGACGACCACCGCTACGACTTCATGGGGTTCACGGGAGCCGTTCCGTGGCTGCAGACCCCGGCGCTCGACCGCATGGCCCGCGAAGGCGCCTGCCTGAAAAATGCGTTCGTGACCACATCGCTCTCCTCGCCGAGCCGGGCCTCCATCCTCACCGGTCTGTTTACGCACACCCATACCGTCGTGGACAATCAGGCACCGAAGCCCGACGATCTGGTCTTTTTCCCGCAGTACCTCCAGCAGAACGGATACCGCACCGCCTTCTTCGGCAAATGGCACATGGGCAATCAGGACGACATGCCCCAGCCCGGATTCGACCATTGGGAGGGATTCCGCGGACAGGGGACCTACTACGACACGGTACTGAACATCAACGGCGAGCGCGTAAAGTTCGATCCGGAACTTTACTCCACCGACATACTGACCGACCACGCCATCGACTTCGTACGCGACAACGAAGAGGGTCCGTTCTTCATCTACCTCTCCTACAAATCGGTACACTCCGGGTTTCAGCCTTCGCCCTCCCGCAAAGGGATGTACAAGGACGAAAAAGCGGTCTATCCGCCGTCGTTCAACGTGCCGGAGTACGGAATCCCCCGACTGCCCAGCAAGGATGCGGACGGCAGGCCGCTCGCAGGACGGGGCTGGTACGGCGAGAGCCGGCTCCCCGACTGGGTAAAGAACCAGCGGGAAAGCTGGCACGGCGTCGATTACCAGTATCACGGCGCACTGCCGTACGAGGAGGACTTCCGCAATTACTGCGAGACGGTGACCAGCATGGACGACGCCATCGGGCGGCTGCTGGATTTTCTGCAGGCCGAAGGGCTGGACGAATCGACTCTGGTGATCTATATGGGCGACAACGGCTTCACGTGGGGCGAACACGGACTGATCGACAAACGCAACTTCTACGAACCCTCCGTACGCGTGCCGATGCTGGCCTACTGTCCCGAACTCATTCCGGCGGGCCGCACGGTGGAGGAGATGGTGCAGAACATCGACGTCGCCCCCACGATCATGGCCGCCTGCGGACTCGCCAAAGCGCCGCAGATGTGCGGCGAGTCGTTCCTGCCGCTGCTCAAGGGCGGCACGGCAGCCGACTGGCGCAAGCGCATCTATTACGAATACTATTGGGAATATGCGTTCCCCCAGACTCCGACCGTTTTCGGAGTGCGCACCGACCGCTACAAATACATCCGTTACCACGGCATCTGGGACACCAACGAGTTCTTCGACCTGCAGGAAGACCCCTACGAGACGGTGAACCTGATCGACCGTCCGGAGCTGCAGGATACGATCCGCTCGCTGGCCAACGACCTCTACGACTGGCTCGAAACGACCGGCGGCATGCAGATTCCGCTCAAACGGAGCGTTTATTACCGGCACGGCGACCATCGCAATGCGAAAACTTATTAAATTTGTATTCTAAAACCTCACCGATGAACCGACTTCTGGCAATTCTCCTCTGCGGAACGACCCTCTGCACCGCCGCAGCCGCTTCCGAACGGAACGCTCCGGCCGACCAATTCGTCAACGCCCTGCGAAGGCTTCCCGCACGAGCCACCTCCTACTCTTACAGCTCCGAACAGGACGCCCTTGCGGGCGACCGCACGCTGTCGCGCATCCAATCGCTCGACGGCGTGTGGAAATTCCGTTTCGCCGAAGACGTCTCCCGAAGCCCCGCGGATTTCTGGCGCCCCGGAGCCGACCTGACCGGCTGGGACGAAATACCCGTCCCTTCGTGCTGGGAGATGCAGGGCTACGGCTACCCGATCTATACCAACGTCGTCTATCCCTTCGAATTCAAGCCGCCCTACATCACGCGCGACAATCCCACGGGCTGTTACGTCCGCACCTTTTCGGTGCCGGAAGCGTGGAGCGGCAACCGTGTGACCCTGCACTTCGGGGGAGTCTATTCCGGATTCTACGTCTGGGTAAACGGCGCCTTGGCCGGATATGCGGAAGACAGCTGCCTGCCCAGCGAATTCGACATCACCGGACTTTTACAGCCGGGAGAGAACAGACTGGCCGTCCAAGTATTCAAATGGACCGACGGAAGCTACCTCGAAGACGCCGACCACTGGCGCATGGCGGGCATTCACCGGGAGGTCTTCCTCTCGGCCAAGCCCGATGCCGCGATCGGCGATTTCGGCGTCAGGACGATCTTCGACGCCGACATGCGCGACGCGCTGCTGCAAATCCGTCCGGCAATAGATTTGCGCGAAGGGGCCTCCGCCGCAGGCTGGCAACTCGGCGCACGGCTTTACGCACCCGAAGGAACCCCTTCCGGGCGTGAACTGACGCTGCCCGTCGAAGAGATTCTTGCGGAAGCCTATCCCCAGCGCGACAACGTCTATTTCGCCCTGCTGGAAGAGCGTATCACCGCACCCGAAAAGTGGAGCGCCGAGAATCCCGCACTCTAAACGCTGGTGCTGACTCTCCGCGACGCCGCCGGAAAACTCGCCGAAGCCCGCAGCTGCAAGGTCGGATTCCGCGACGTCCGCCTGCGCGGCCGCGAAATGCTCGTCAACGGCGTGCCGGTAAAGCTCTGCGGCGTGAACCGGCACGACCACGACCAATATGGCGGCAAAACCGTTTCGCGCGAATCGATGGAGGAGGACGTCCGCCTTATGAAACGGCTCAACATCAACTCCGTACGCACGTCGCACTACCCCAACGACCCCTATTTCTACGAACTCTGCGACCGTTACGGCCTTTATGTCGTCGATGAAGCCAACATCGAAACGCACGGCAAAGGCGGCCTGCTCTCGAACGATCCGCAATGGATTACGCCTTTTCTCGAACGCGTAAGCCGGATGGTCATCCGCGACCGCAACCACCCGTCGGTCATCATGTGGTCGCTGGGCAACGAATCCGGCTGCGGCCCGGCGCACGCGGCTGCGGCAGGCTGGGCCAAAGATTACGACCCGACCCGCCTGATCCATTACGAAGGAGCGCAGGGACAGCCTATGCACCCGCTTTACGTTCCGCTGAAACGGACTTCGGCCGCAGCCTTTACCAGCGTAATGGCTGCGGACAACCAGCCCGCCGCCGGACAGGTCAAGAAGCCGCAAAACGGCGGCAACCCCACCGACCCTGCCTATGTCGATGTCCTCAGCCGCATGTATCCGACCGCCGCGCAGCTCGAACAGATGGCCCTCAACCCGATGCTCGACCGCCCCGTGATGATGTGCGAATACGCCCATTCGATGGGCAACTCCACCGGCGGACTGAACGACTACTGGAAACTCATCCGGACACACGCCGGACTGCTGGGCGGACACATCTGGGACTGGGTGGAACAGGGACTGGTGAAAAAAGACGCGCAGGGACGCACCTACTGGGCCTACGGCGGCGATTTCGAACCGGCCGGAGAACATAACGACGCCGCTTTCTGCTGCAACGGCATCGTCAATCCCGACCGTACGCTGAAACCCGCCGCACTGGAGTGCAAATATGTCTTCCAGCCCGTCGAGTTCACGGCTTCGGACCTTGCGGCCGGAAAGATCGCAGTCCGCAACCGCAATTTCTTCGCCGGGACCGAACGCTATGACTTCACATGGGAAATCTCGACCGACAAGGGCGTGCTCCAGCACGGCAGTTTCGAGGTGCCGCCGACCGCCGCCGGCTGCCGCTCCGAAGCCGCGATCGCATTCCGGCTCTTCAAACCGGAACCCGGCGCCGAATACCTGCTCCGGGTGCAGGCCCGCGAAAAGCGCCGTACGCCGTACGCCGAAGCCGGATACGCAGCCGCCGAGGAGCAGTTTGCACTGCCCGTTTACAAAGAGCCGGTCCGGAGTGCGCCCAAAGGCAGGGCAAGCGTCGCGCAGGATGACGAGTTCATCGTGCTGAGCGCCGCCGGCTCCCGCACCGAGATCGACCGCCGCAGCGGGTACGTCGTCTCGCACTCGGTGCGCGGATGCAAACTGATAAGCGCCCCGCTGCGCCCCAATTTCTGGCGCGCCTCCACCGACAACGACTGGCGCGGCTGGCGCGTCGGGAAAATCGCAGGATGCTGGAAAGAAGCCCCCGAAAGATTGCAGACCGTCTCCGTACGAATCGACGAATCGGCGGGTTCGGTCACCGTCGAGAAGGCGATACCCGACAGCGTCCGGCTGACGCTGACCTATACCCTCGACGGCGCAGGGGCCTTGGCCGTGGATTACAAGCTCGACATCTCCGACCGGATGCCGGAGCCGCTGCGCGTCGGACTGCAAACCTGCGTCCCCAACACGCTGGAGCGAATCGCCTATTTCGGAAAAGGTCCGCAGGAAAACTATTCGGACCGCTGCGAAGGCGCCTTTCTGGGACTTTACCGCAGCACGCCCGAAAAATTCATGCACAGTTACATCACCCCTCAGGAAAACGGCAACCGCTGCGACGTCCGCTGGCTCTCGCTGACAGCTTCCGACGGCCGGGGCGTTCAGTTCGTCGGGGCCGAACCGCTGAGCGTATCGGTATGGAATTGCACGCAGGAGAGTCTGGACAAGGCGCGCCACAGCAACGAAGTCGAACCTTTGGCCGATGCTCTGACCGTCAATATCGACCGTACGCAGACCGGTGTCGGCGGCACGGACACTTGGAGTCTCAAGGCCCGGCCTTCGGATCAGTACCGGCTGCTGGAGAAACACTACGCCTGCCGGTTCACGATCATCCCCTGCAACGGCGAAGCCGAAACGATACGCAACGGCCGCAGCCTGTTCAGGAACCAATAAGTCACTGCAATTTCCGCCGTCCAGACACGAGCGGCAGAAAGTCACGGAACATTCATTACGCCCGGCCGAAATTCGGCCGGGCGTAATGTCAATACCACCGGAGATCCGGCAAAAGTATCGGGTGTAAAAAAGATCAAAAATCGGCCGATTCGTACAATGTACGGATTTTTTGCTACCTTTGTTAAGTCACCTAACTCCGAAAGTCCCGTCCATCGATGAATCCCGTCCGCCCGCGGAACGGCGGCTGCGGTCTCCGGCTGCAAATTCCTGCCGCGCCCCTCATGCAATTCCCGCGTCCCTGCAACCGACAATGCAGGGCCGTCACTTATTTATCCTAACCTCAAAATCATGATGAAAAAATTCGCCCTTTGGAGCCTCGCGCTCCTGCTGACGTTCGCCGCCGCATGCAGCGACTACGACGACACCGACCTGTGGAACAGCGTGAACGACATCAAAAAACGCGTCGAAGCGCTCGAAACCGCCGTCGCCAAACTCAACTCCGACGTTTCGGCCATGCAGACGCTGATCGAAAAACTCAACGAAAAGGTCTACGTCTCGAAGGTCGAAACCAACGCCGACGGCTCCTACACGATCTACTTCACCGACCCCGAAAACACCAAAATCACGATCACCGACGGAAAAGACGGCGCCGCGGCACCCGTAATCGGCGTTGCGAAGGATACGGACGAGATCTACTACTGGACCCTGACATCGGGAGAGGGAGAGCCTGAATGGCTGCTGGCCGACGGCAAAAAAATCCCCGTCACGGCCGCCGCCGTCGTGCCCCTGCTGAAGATCGACGACAAGGGATTCTGGATCATCAGCTGCGACAAGGGCGCGACGTGGAACTACATCACCGACGACAAGGACCAGCCGGTTTCGGCGCTGGGTCAGGGCGGCGTGAGCGACTCGTTCTTCAAGGAGGTGACGCAGGACGGCGCATACGCCTATTTCACGCTCATGGACGGCACGACGATCACCGTAGCCATGCGTTCGGATTTCTACCTGCTCGTCAAAATGGCCCCGGCGCTTGGCACCTACGCCTACGGCGAGACCAAAACCTATGAGACCGAAAGCGTGGGCGTGAACGACATCGTGCTGACCAAGCCCACCGGCTGGGTCGTTTCGTACGCCGACGAGGTGCTTACGATCAAAGCCCCCGCCGAAGAGGCCGTCTGCGAAACGGAAGGCGAAATCGCCGTCATCTACTTCGGCGACAACGACCGCAGCTCGCTGGTAAAGATGAAGGTCAAGATCGACAAGGATTACACGGGCGTAACCGAAGGCGACAACTTCACGCTCGAAATCACCGAAGTCGGGGACACCCGCGTCAGGGCCGCCATCACGCCGAAAGATCCCGAAATGTCCTATTACGTCTATCCCTACGATCTGGCCAAGAGCGACGAGGCATGTATCACCCAGCTCCAGAAGCGTTTCAAAGCCGACATCGCCGACGGACCGGAATATGTGGATTACTTCTTCAAAGGCGCCAAAACCGACTACAGATACAGCGGCCTGACGCCCGGCGAGAGCTACGACCTCTCGGTGGTCGGCGTAAAATACGACCTGACGGCCAAGACGCTCGACATCGTCACGCCGCTCATGCGGGTTCCCTTCAGCACCAAAGTCCCCGAAATCATCAACACGGCCTATCTGATGACCCTCTCCGACATTTCGTGGTACGGGGCGAAGTGCGCCGTCCATCCTTCGGACGACCTGCCCTACTTCTGCACGTTCGTCAAGAAATCGACTTTCGACACGGCCTATGACGACGCCGATTTCGCACAGACCTACATCGACGACCGTTACCTCTGGCCCTATTACGGCGAGCTGAGCGACGGCATCCTGCTCTGGAGCGACTTCACCGCAACGGGCGACCTCGCATTCTCCTCGCCGGGATTCGTGCGGCGCGATCCGCTCTATATCTCGGAGGATATCTACCCGCTGGAAGCCAATACCGATTATTACGCCGTGGCGTTCGGCTGCAACGAAAACGGCGAATTCTCGAACAGCCGCGTCTCGCGCAAGCTTTTCCATACCAAAGCCTTCACGCCGACCGAAGCGTGCACCTTCACCATCGACGTAACCGTGGACAAGCAGGATCTCGCGATCAAGGTGATCCCTTCGGACAAAAACACGAGCTACATCACGTTCTTCGACGAGCGGGACACCTACCGCGACAATTTCGCCACGCCGCGGCAATATCCGCCCTACGACCTCTACTGGCGCATGCAGGGACTGGAAGCGGGACAGACGATCGGGGACGACGACTGCTTCTACACGGGCGACGCGGCTTACAACGTCGTAAGCCTGAAAGCCGCATCGGCCTACATCGTCTTCGCGTACGGATGCTCCGCCGACGGCAGAATCACGACCGAGCCGGAGATCGTCGAGGTCCACACCAAGGGAACGGTGGACCAGCCCGACCTGAACTCGGCCGCCAAGCGCCGCCGCACGGTCAGCGCACGGCCCGCATACCGTGTGATCCGCTGACGGGAATTGCAGACATAAGGAAGCCGGACTTAAAAAAGTCCGGCTTCTTGTTTAACCGACACCACATCAAATTCGCAAACGGCCTCGATCCATTCCCAAGCGATCCCCGCAATAACAACCGGCCCTCCCATTACCGTCCGCCGAAGTACAAACCCTCCGGGAGGACCCGAAACAGGCCCTCGCTCTGAAGAAAAACTCAGAGAAAGGAAGACAGTCCGGAAAAGCCAGTACCAAAACTCCGGAAAAGCCCCGTTCCCCCAAAAACTCCCATTCGGGAAAGCCCTCCTCCGGGAAGACCGGCTTCTGCCCCCCCCCGGAAAGCACTGAGCGGCACCCAGCGCAAAGCCCCTCCGCACCCGCAAGAAGCCACAGGCTGCGGTCAGCGGCAGCTGAACGAGACGCTTTGCCGCGCCCCGTGTTCGTCGATAACGGTCAGCCGGTGCGCACCGGGAGCGGGACGGACGGATATCTTGTGTTCGAGGGTCGTCGCGCCGATATAATTGTCGTCGATATGCCAGTATAACACGGCGTTGCGGTCGCGGTGTATGGCCGTGAAGACCAGACTCTGCGCCTCGCCTTCGAGCGATTTGGGCGCCACCAGCACGCGCCCCGGCTGGGGATAGACGATGTCGATCGGATTGCCGCCCGCCCCGCTGCCCGAAAGTCCCGGATGCAAAGGCGGCAGCGGACGGTAGTCGGGATGCTGCTTCCTGTAATACCACTCCTGCGCGGGCGGCAGGATAAACATCGGCATCCGGACGATCTGCGCCGGGTCGTAACAGTCCGCGGTCACCCGGTAGCGGAGGTCGCGGCTCAGATTCACGATCCGGTGGTAGGGACAGACTTCGCCGGCGGCAGCCGTGCGGGGAATCATCAGCGTATCGCGGTCGGGACATATGTGCGAAGCCAGACAGCCGCTCTGCCGGCAGACGACGGCCGCTTCCAGATCGCCGTGAGGCTCCGCGAACCACTCCCCGCCGGGCAGCAGCCCGAATACGTCGAAGAGCAGCGGCGCGGCATACCCCACCCCGGTCATCAGCGGACGGCCTTCGCCCGAACAGTTGCCCACCCAGACGCCGACGGCATAGTCGGGCGTCGCCCCGACGGCCCACGCATCGCGGTTGCCGTAGCTGGTGCCCGTTTTCCAGCCGATCTTCTTCGACGAGGAGAAATACTGCCACTCGCCCTCCTCCTCAGGACGGGCCACATGGCTTATCGAATTGAACATAAGCCATATCGCACCCCTCGACAGCGGAATGTCGTCCGCGCTGACCGTCTTTACGGCCTCCGGATCGCAGTGCGGGATGCGGACCGGCCCGCCGCCGAGCTTGGCGGCCAGCATCGCATAGACCGACGTCAGGTCCCAGAGCGTGATCTCGGCACCGCCCAGAATCAGCGAAAGCCCGTAATGGTCGGCGCTCCTGTCAATCGTCCCGAATCCCAGATTCCGCACCAGCGCCAGAAAATTCTCGCGCCCGTATTTGTCGAGCATCTTCACCGAAGGAACGTTCAGCGAACGTTCGATCACCCGGTTGGCAGGCACCGCGCCGCTGAAGTCGTGGTTGAAGTTCTGGGGCGTAAAGTCCTTGTAATAAGTCGGAACATCCGGAAACAGCATCGTGGGCAGGGCCGTCCCGTTGTCCAGCATCGCGGCGTAAAGCAGGGGTTTGAGCACGCTTCCGCTACTGCGGGGCGCCCGGACGACATCGACGCTGGTGCCCTCGCTCCTGTCCGCGGGATCGTAGACATTTCCCACATAGGCCAGCACTTCGCCGCTTTTCACATCCATCACCACGACGGCGAGGTTGTTTATCTTATTGCCCCTGTTGCGCCGGTTGTGCCGCAGCGCCAGCTCGTTGACCCTGCGCTGCAGGTCATAGTCGAGCGTCGAGCGGAGCGATCCCCCGCGCATCCGCCCCAGCAGGTGCATCGCCTGCATCGGCATCGGTTCGGGAGCGTCGGGCAGCGGTTCCTGCCGGGCCAGAGCGCACGTCAGGGAGTCGATATGCCCGCCGCGCCATATCCGTTCCAGCAGGTCGTCCCGCTTGCGCCGCAACCGTTCCCGGTTGCGCCTGATATGGATGAGCGCGGGCGAGTTCGGCAGTACGGCGAGCATGGCGCTCTCGCCCCACGAGAGGCTGCCGGCGCTGCGGCCGAAATAGTACCATGCGGCGCTCTCCAGTCCGATCACATTGCCGCCGAAGGGGGCGTGGGAGGCGTACAGGGCGAGTATCTCCTCCTTGCTGTATCTGAATTCCAGCCGGGTCGCCAGAATCGTCTCGATGATTTTCTCCCGGAAGGTCCTCGCTTTCCGGCCGCGGCTCAGGCGGATCGTCTGCATCGTAAGCGTGCTGGCGCCGCTGGCCACCCTTCCCGAAGCGAGGTTCTGCCGCACGGCGCGGCCGAGCGCCAGCGGATCGACCCCGAAATGGCGGTAGAAACGTTTGTCCTCGTAAGTAGTAATAGCGACACGGAATTTGTAAGGCACGCTGTCCGTAGGGAAAAAGCGCCACTGTCCGTCGGAAGCGACCTTGGCCGACATCAGACGGCCGTCGCGGCTCCAGACGGTCGCCGAGAAAGGCTCGTCGAAAAGCGTCCGGGGCAGGCAGAAACAATACCCCGCCGCAGCCGCGGCAAGGAGCGGCAGCAGCAGGAAATATATTGTTTTCCGCTTGAGCTTTTCAGTCATATTTTATGTATCTTTGACAAAGTTACCAAAAAAACCACTATGAAAGCAATCCGCTACGTATTGTTTGCAACGGCTCTCCTGCTCTTCGCCTCATGCGGCAGGCAGCCGTCCGATATCATCGAATCGTCGCCGAACGGAGTGACGGGCGTCAAAATGCCGATTCTCGTGACGTTCAAGGAGAACGTCGAGCCGAAGGAGGACAGAATCCGGGAGGCCGTATCGATCTCACCCTCCGTCGATTTCGACGTCTACCTTTCGGGAATGCGGATGCTGCGGATCATCCCTCGGTCGCCCCTGAAATACGACACCCGCTACAAGGTGACCATCGATGCCGCGAAACTCACCGGACGGCAGCTCAAAGGCGTCGCGGAATTCGAATTCGCCACGCCGAAACTGCGGTTCGCCTACAGCGACTACTGGCTGCAGCAAAGCGACGACATGACCTCCTACGTACTGGTCGGCGAAGTGGTCTCGTCCGATTACGCGGAGAGCGGCTACGTGGAGAAGAACCTCAAGATAAGCGGACTGAAGAATCCGAACGTCGCGTGGGTGCACTCCGCGAACGGCACCACGCACCAGTATACCGTCGGCAACATCGCCCCCGGCGAGGGAGCGGGTTACACGCTGACGCTCGATTTCGGCTACGGCGACAGCAAGACCCTGACCGTCGAAGTGCCCAAGAAGGACGAGTATGTGGTGCTGGACCACAGCGTCGCGGCGGAACCGCTCGCGGTGGTGGTGACCTTCTCCGAACCGCTCAAACAGAGCCAGAACCTGAAGGACCTGATCCGCTTCGACACGAAATTCCGCACCTCGGTCGACAAGAACCGGCTCTACATCTATCCCGAATCGCACGTCACGGGAAATTTCGACATCGAAATAAGCCGGAACGTGCTCAGCAAGAGCGGGCAGCGGCTCAGGGAGAGCTATACGTTCACGGCCAACCTGCCGTCGCGGGTGCCGGCGATCCGCTTCGCGGGCAAAGGCTCCGTCCTACCCTCGTCGAACGACATGTCCCTGCTGTTCGAATCGGTGAACTATCGCAAGGCGCGGGTCCGCGTGCGGAAAATATTCGCCAACAACCTGCTGCAGTTCTTCCAGCAGAACTACTACGGCGGCGACTACTATTCGGATATGAACTACGTGTCGCGCATCGTCCGCGATACGACCGTCGATCTCTCGGCCAAGGCATCGACCAAGCTCGACCTCTCCAACACCTATTCGCTGGATCTCAGCCGCCTGATAACCGACGGCCGGAAGTCGATGTACCTGCTGGAGATCAAGGGCGTCGAACCGCTGGTTCCCACCGACGAGTATGATTACGACTACTATTTCGGAGATTACCGGACTTACCGGGAGCGGTCGAAACTGGTTCTGCAGTCCGACATCGGCATCATCTGCAAAAGCAGCGGCGAAGAGGAGTACGTCGTCTACACCACCGACCTGCTGTCAGCCCGGCCCAAAGGAGGCTGCAAGGTACGGGCTTACGACAAGCAGAACCAGACCTTGGCAGAAGCGTCCACCGATTCCGAAGGCCGCGCCGTGCTGAAATGCAGGGAGGAACCCTCCATCGTAGCGGCCGAAGCCGACGGACAGCTCGCCTTCGTCAAGGTGGAGCGGGGCGCGGCGCTGTCACTGAGCAATTTCGACGTCGGGGGCACCACCAACCCCAAAGGCACGAAGGGTTTTCTGTTCGGCGAGCGCGGCGTATGGCGGCCCGGAGACGACATTTTCCTCACTTTCATCGTCACGTCCGACAATCCGCTGCCGGAAAACCATCCGGCGTCCGTGGAGTTCTTCAACCCCAACGGGCAGCTGGTGCAGACGCTGGTCAGCAACGGCTCCTCGGACGGCATCTACACGTTCAAACTCGGAACGACGCCGGCGGCGCCTACCGGACAGTGGCTGGCGCGCGTAAGTCTGGGCGGCGCGGTATTCGAAAAAGCGATCCGCGTGGACGCCATCAAGCCCAACCGGATGAAAATCGACATGCGGCTCGGTGACGGCAGGCGGATCGACGCCCGAAAGTTCACGGGCAGCCTGATGGCCAAATGGCTGCACGGCGCTCCGGCGGACGGCGCAAAAGTGACGCTTCAGGCGCAGCTCAGGCAGATTCCGACGCGTTTCAAGGGTTATGAGAAGTACTCGTTCGACGACGCGACGAAATATTTCGAAACCGAGGAGCGGGAGATCGTCTCCGGCACCACGGACCAGCAGGGAACGCTGCAGCTGACGACCGGCGGACTCGCTTCGCTGGAGGGACTCAGCCCCGGCATGCTGAGCGGCAAATTCACGGTGAAGGTCTTCGAAAAGAGCGGCGATTTCAGCGTCGATCAGCAGATCATCCCCGTGTCGCCCTACGACGCCTATTTCGGAATCGGAGTGACGCCCCAGACGAGCGACTGGGGCGACGAATACCTCGACAGCAAAAAGGAGCACCTGCTGCGCATCGTCATGCTCGATGCGCAGGGACGTCCCCTGCCCGGCAGGGAAGAGGTGCTCGTCTCGGTCTACAAGATCACCTCCTACTGGTGGTGGGACGCCGCGTCGGACTCGCAGGCCCGTTATGCGAAAAATGCGCTCAACACCTGCTACAAGACATTGCAGACGACCCTGACCGACGGCGCGGGGCAGGTCGCGATGCGCTGGAGCGCAGGCGATTACGGCTATTATATGATCCGCGTGACCGGTTCGGGCCATGAACACGCTGCGACTCAGGTCGTTTGCGTATCGTCCTCCGACTGGCGGGGCGACGTCTCCTCGGTGACGGACGCAGCCACCCGACTCGCCGTGACCAAGGACAAGGAGAAATATGCGCCGGGCGACAAGGCGAAGATCACGATCCCCTCTTCGCCGGGAGCGCGGGCGCTGGTGAGCGTCGAGAGCGGCAGCGTCGTACGGGAAAGTTTCTGGATCGACTGCGCCGACAAACAGACCGCGTTCGAGATACCGATCAAAGCCGGAATGGCTCCCAACGTCTACGCCGCGGTGACGCTCGTCCAGCCCCATAACCATACGCACAACGATGCGCCGATAAGGTTGTTCGGCGTGGTCCGGCTCGACGTCGAAGACGCCGCCACGAAGCTCGATCCGGTGATCGACATGCCCGAAACGGTCAGACCGGAGTCGGAGATCACGATAAAGGTCCGGGAAAAGGACGGCAAGAAGATGAGCTATGTGCTGGCGCTGGTGGACGAGGGCCTGCTGGGGCTGACGCGCTTCAAGACGCCGAACCCCTACCTCCATTTCAACGCCACGGAGGCGCTGGGCGTACGGACGTGGGACATGTTCGACCACGTGATCGGCGCCTACGGCGGCAGGATCGAACAGTTGTTCGCCATCGGCGGCGACGCGGAGCAGCAGCAGAACACCGGCGCACTGAAGGCGCAGCGGTTCAGACCCGTCGTACGGTTCCTCGAAGCGCAGAAGCTAGGCGCAGGCAAAACGAACACCCACAAAATCGCGCTGCCGCCCTATTTCGGGTCGGTGCGCGTGATGGTCGTGGCTTCGAACGGACGGGCTTCCGGCGCCGCGGAGAAGGTCGCCGAAGTGAAAAAACCGCTGCTGGTGCAGGCCACCCTGCCGCGCGTGGTCTCCACGGACGAAGAGGTGGAGCTGCCGGTGACGGTTTTCGCCCTCGAAAAGGGAGTCGGCAAGATCGACCTGAAAGTCTCCGCGAACGAACTCTTCTCGGCCGTCGGCCCGCGCAGCAAGACGATCGCCCTCAGCCAAAGCGGCGAGGAGGTCGTAACGTTCCGGCTGAAAGTCAACAAGGAGACGGGCGTCGGAAAGGTTCGGGTCACGGCGACCTCCTCCGGCGACAGCTCCGTTTCGGAGATCGAGCTGGACGTACGCGAACCCAACCCCTACGTAACGACGTCGGAGGATTACATGCTGGAGCCGGGCAAAACGATCGCCCTCAGGCCCCTGAAGGATACCGGAAGCGCAAAGCTCGAACTCTCGTCGATCCCGTCCGCAGACCTCACGCGCCGCATGGAATATCTGGTGAGGTACCCCCACGGCTGCATCGAGCAGATCACCTCCGGCGCATTCCCGCAGCTCTACCTGCCCGCCGTCATGGAGTGCGACGTCCGGACGCTTCAGGACATCGACCGCAACGTCAAGAGCGTATTGTCGCGTCTGGGCGGTTACCAGCTCTACAACGGATCGTTCGCCTACTGGAGCGGAGGCTCGAACAGCTCCGACTGGGGAACGGCCTATGCGGCCCACTTCCTGACCGAAGCCGCGAAATACGGCTACGGCATCGACCGCCCGATGCTCGACCGCGCGCTCAAATACCTGCGCGGCAACGAAGCGGACAGCTTCCTGACGCAGGCTTACGCCCAATACGTTCTGGCGCTCAACAACATGGCCGACCGGGGCGCCATGAACCGGCTGAGGGAGAAAGCCGCCGACCTGAAGAACGACGTCAAATGGATGCTGGCGGCGGCCTATGCGCTGGACGGCAACCGGAAGGTAGCCGAAGAGCTGACCGCGCAGGGCGGAAGCGGCCAGACCGGCAAGGTCGATCCGTACGACGACACCTACAACAGCAGCGAACGCCAGATGGCCGTGGTGCTCATGACGCAGACGCTGCTCGGCAAGCGGGAAGAGGCGTTCCGCACGGCCCTGAAGATGTCCGACATCCTCAAGAAGGAGAAGTGGCTGAGCACGCAGTCTACGGCGTGGATGCTCAGCACCCTCTCCAACTTCATCGTGTCGGGCCAGACCGGCATCGACGCCAAAGCGGGCAAAGAGAGCATCCGAACCGACAAATCCTTCGTCAGCATGCCGCTGACCGAAGAGACCGGGGTGACGAACAACGGCAAGGAGAGTCTGTACGCCGTCGTCAGCCAGCGTTACAACCCCGCCAAGGGCGAAGAGACGGAGGCGGCCGACAACATCCGGATAAGCGTCCGGTATACGGATATGGACGGCAAGGCCATAGACCCCAGGTCGATCCGCGCTTCGACGGATTTCTACGCCGTGGTGACCGTCTCGAACATCAGCGGCTATGAGAAATACACCAATCTGGCGCTGACACATATCGTTCCGGCGGGCTGGGAGATCACTTCGGAGCGGGACCTCACGTCGGTCACCTATCAGGACATCCGCGACGACCGGGTGCTGAGCTACTTCGACCTGAAACGGGGCGAAAGCAAGGAGATACCGGTCAAGCTGACGGCGACATACAAGGGCCGCTACTACCTGCCGTCGATCTACTGCGAAGCCATGTACGACAACTCGGTCCGCGCGCTCAAAAAGGGCGAATGGATCGAGGTGGTCGAATAGACCGGAGCCTGCCGGCAGGTCTTGCCCGGCAAAGCTTTCCGCCGGACAGACGGGAAGCGGCAAAAGGGATTATTCCCGAAATTTCAGGCAAATCCCCGGAACCTGTGCGGGTTCCGGGGATTGCTTTATTCCCAGTTTTCGGAAACAGCCGCTGCCGGCAGGAATTGCATGCAACCCGGCGCGGTCGTTATTTTTTCGTACAAACGGTGACGAGCAGCGAGGCGGACGAAAGCAGGATTCCCGCCGCGACGACTCCCGTCCAGCCGTAAAGCGACCATGCGGCTCCCGACAGCAGCGTGCCGAGCGAACCTCCCGCGAAGTAGGTGCTCATAAAGATCGTGTTGATCCGGTTCGAAGCCGAGGGATCGAGTTCGAACAGAGTGGCCTGATTGCTGAGCTGGATGCACTGCATGCCGATATCGACGACGACGATTCCGGCGACGAGCGCCGCATAGGAATCCGCACCGAAGAAGAACAGCAGCCATGCGAGGATCTGCAGGCCGACGCCGATATAGTTGAACCTGCGCACGCCGACGCGCCGGATGTACTTCCCGGCGAAGGTCGCCGTCAGAGCGCCCGCGATTCCGCAGAGTCCGAGCATGCCGACGACGTTGCTGCCGGCATAAAACGGCGCCTGCGCCATCTTGAAGGCGAGCGACGCCCAGAAACACAAAAAGGAGCCGAAAGCCAGCGCGGCGCGCACGGAATAGATACGCAGCGTCGGATAGCACCGGACGATCGTAAGGAGCGACTTCATCAGGGCGGCATAGGTTCCCCGGAAGTTGGGGCGCGCATCGGGCAGTACATACAGCACGACGGCCGCCGAAACGACCATGAGTCCGGCAGCGGCGAAATACATTTCGCGCCAGCCGAAAAGCTCGCCGATAACGCCGCTGACCACGCGCGAAGCGAGGATTCCGGTCAGCAGGCCCGAAAGGACGATCCCGACATTGCGGTTTTTATATTCCGGGCGCGAATACTGCGCCGCCAGCGGAATGAAGATTTGCGGAATGACCGAGCAGACGCCCGTCACCAGCGAAAACCCGTGAATCACACGGATATCGGAAGCCGTGGCGATCGCCAGCAGCGAAACGGCCAGCAGCAGGAAGTTGACCAGTACGATGCGCCTGCGGCTGAAAAGATCGGCGAGGGGTATGATGAACAGCAGCCCCAGCGCATAACCCAACTGCGAAAAGAGGGCGACATGGTTGGCGGCGAGCGTAGTGGTGCCCAGATCCTGCCGGAGCATATCGAGCAGCGGCTGATTGTAGTACAGATTGGCGACCGACACGCCGGCGATGACGGCCAGCGTGCATAACAAACCGTTCGAAAGCCCGGCGCCCTCCTTCAACATCGCCTTCATCGGCGGCGCGGTTTTTCGGGTCCCGACTTTCGCCCCTGCCTGCGATCCGGGTTGCGTCCCGGCCTGCGGTTCGGATCGCGGTTCGGGTTACGGCTTGGGGTGGAGTTTGAGTTGGGGCCGGCTGACGATGCGGCGGAGGATGCGGAGGATGACAAGGCGGATGCCGAAGGCATTGCGGATGCGGAGGATGACGGAGAGGCAGGGGGCGTTGCGGAAGATAATGCGGAGGAAGACAAGGCGGATGCCGGAGTCATTGCGGATGCGGAGGATGACAATGAGGCAGAGGGCGTTGCGGAAGATAATGCGGAGGAAGTCCGGTCCTCAGATTCTACACCGGATGCGGTTTTCGTTCCGGTCAGAGATTTCGTTCCGGCCACGGGCTTTGTTCCGGGTGCGGATTTCTTTCCGGTCACGGGCTTTGTTCCGGTCTCGGATTTCGGCGTTTTCGGCCGCGGCTTTTTCCGCACCGACCAGCCGAAATGGCCGAGCGCTTCGCCCAGTGCGAAATATTCGCCGTGGGAGTAGACGATCGGGCAGGCCCGTTCGAGGCAGAAACGGCCCGTGGCAGGGTCGATATAATCGGCATCGACCTGCACGGCGACCACCTCGGCCAAAAACATGTCGTGCGTACCCAGCTCAAGCACCTGCCGCACGCGGCACTCGATGCTCACGGGAGACTCTTCGACGATCGGCGCGGCGACCTTGAGCGCCTTGCCGGGCGTAAGGCCCATTTCGCGGAATTTGTCGTAATCGCGGCCCGAACGTACGCCGCACCAGTCCGCGGCACGGGCCAGACCGCGGGTCGTGAGGTTGATGACGAACTCGCCGGTGCGGCGGATAATCCCGTAGGAGTGGCGTTCGGGCCGCACCGAGACGTAGCACATCGGCGGATCGGTGCAGACCGTCCCCGTCCACGCCACGGTCAGCAGGTTATACTCGTCCGGCGTCGCGCCGCAGCTCACCAGCACCGCCGGCAGCGGATAGATGAGCGTTCCGGGTTTCCAGCTCTCTTTCATCGGCCCAACTATTTGTCCCGAAAGAAGAAGTTGCGGAAAAATACGATCTGGTAGTCGATCGAATTGCCCCAATACTCGTTGTTGTGACGGCCGGGACGCACATAGAAGTCGTGCATGATGCCGCGGCGCAGCAGCTCGGCATGGAAGTCGTTGTTCACCCCGAAGAAGAAATCGTCGTAACCGCAGTCGATAACGATCGCCAGATCGCCGTCGGCGATACGCGGGATCAGGTTGATCGGCGTAGCCGCCTCCCAAGCTTCGGGATGCTCGGCCTGCGTGCCCAGCAGCTGCGGAATCTCCCAGTTTTCGGGGAACGGGCGAATATCCAGCCCGCCGCTCGTGCTGCCGACGGCCCCGAACAGCTCCTTATGCCTGATCGCCAGTGACACGGCGCCGAAGCCGCCCATGCTGAGCCCCGTGATCGCGCGACCGCTGCGGTCGCGCGAAACGGGATAACGCTCCTCGACGGCCGGAAGCAGTTCCCGCGTCATGAAAGTCTCGTAAAGGCTCTTCGCCCGCACCTTGCTGTCGAGATACCAGCTCGTCGCGCCGTCGGGACAGACGAAGGCGATTCCTTCGCGGTCGGCGATGGCGGGCAGCGACGGTTTGATCCGGAGCCACGTCGTCTGATTGCCGCCGTAACCGTGGAGCAGGTAGACCGTCGGGCAGGGATTCGCAGGCGAAGCGCCGTCGGGCAGGATCACGATCACGGGAATGTCGCGGTCCATGGAAGCGCTGCGCACCGCAAGCGTATCGACCGCAGCGGCGGCGGCAAACTGCGCCGTCAGCCACGCCAGCAGAAAGGCTAAAATGAAGATTCGTTTCATGGCATACTATTTATGAATACGCAAAAATACGAAAAAACCGTATCTTTGCCGCATGCTGACGGAATTCATCCGATATCTCTCCGCCGAGCGGCGCTACTCGCCGCTCACGGTCCGCAACTACAAGCACGACGTGGAGCAGTTCCTCGCGTGGCTGGACTGCGACGAGTCGCGGTTCGACCCGCGGTCGGTCACGACCGAGCAGATCCGCGAATGGATCATTTTCCGCACGGAGGAGGGAAAGCTCAGCGCCGGGTCGATGAACCGCGAAGTGGCTTCGCTCCGGGCCTTTTTCCGGTGGCTGCACCGCACGGGAGCCGTCGAAAAGGATATTTTCCGCATGATTTCGACGCTCAAAACCTCACGCCGCCTGCCGGCATTCGTTCCCGAAAGCCGCATGACGACCATCGTCAGCGAATGCGGACCGGACAGCGAGGATTTCCTGACCGAGCGCAACTCGCTCATCATCCTGATGTTTTACGCCTGCGGACTGCGTCTGGCCGAGCTGGTCGGCATCGACCGCAGCGACTTTTCGGCCGACTACACCTCGCTCCGGGTCCGGGGCAAGGGAGACAAACAGCGCATGGTCCCGATTCTCGAATTCCTGCGCGAAAAGATTTTGCACTACCTCGGCCTAATAGAGAGGCAAAATATTTGCATTTCTTCGGAAAAAGCACTATTTTTAACACATAAAGGGAAGCGCATATCCCGGAGCGTCGTCTACCGCACGGTGCAGGAAGAACTCACCCGCGCGGGAGTACAGGGCAAGAAAAGCCCCCATGTGCTGCGGCATACGTTCGCCACGCACCTGCTGAACGGCGGAGCCGACATGCGCGAGATTCAGGAGCTTTTGGGCCACGCCTCGCTGCAGGCCACGCAGGTCTACACGCACAACAGCATCGCCCGGCTTCGGGAAATATACGCAAAAGCCCATCCCCGCGAAAAGGGAGGGAAGTGATTAACTTTTATAAACTGCAAGGCTATGAACGTACAGATTCAATCCGTGAAATTCGACGCAGACAAACGGCTGATCGAATTCGTAGAGCACAAAATGGAAAAGCTCGACCGCTTCGCAGAGCGTTCGACCGGTGCCGAGGTCATTCTGAAACTCGATAAAGACCATGAAAAAGGAAACAAGATCGCAACGATCACGCTCCATATGCCGGGCGAGGACCTCGTGGCCTGCCACCAGTCCAAAGCCTTCGAGGAGTCGGTGGACGAAGCGATCGACGCCCTCAAGCGTCAGATAGACAAATTCAAGAGCAAATCGGAAAAGTAAACCCACCAACCAATCAAATAACCTTTAACTTCAATGCCGCAGCGGCCGCCCCGAAAAGGACGGCCGCTGCATTTGAAAACATCCGGCACATGGCGACCGCGGGAAGTTGGAAACACACGCCATCTGGAAGCACACGCCATCCGAGAACCGTTGAAAGCGGGAAAAAACCGGCACGCGAAAACGCCCGGAGGCTGAAACCGCGCGGAATTCCGGCGAATGACTCCGCCCCAGCGCGGAGCCGCACACAAAAAAAGCGACCGGAAACCGATCGCTTAGTAGTGGATAGGGGATTCGAACCCCTATGTCGTGCGTGAGAGGCACGTATCCTAACCCTTAGATGAATCCACCGTGTGAGTTTTGTGGTGCAAAGATAACGCCTTCTTTTAAAACTGCAAAATTTTCCTGCAAATTCTACGATTTTTTTTGGGAAACCCCGCATATAGCCGCATTTTCCGTATCTTTACGATAAATACAAAACATGTCCAGACCATGAAATACATCAAAACCGCCATACTGATCGCAGGCATGGCTGCGGCGACGGCAGCCTGCACGCGGAAGCCCGTCGCTCCCCAATTCGGCATGCTGTCCATCGACACCCTCATCGGCACGCCCGCAAACGGATGCAAGATCGAATACCGTTTCGCCACGATCGCCAACGCAGAGAAATCCCCCGCCCTGCGCTCCATCGAAGCCGCCAACGCAGGCTATTTCTTCGAACTGGAAGAGTTCGGCGGCACGGCGCGTCAGGCGGCCGATTCCGCCCTCCGCCAGATCGCCGCGGAGCTTGCATTTCCGCAGAGCGCCCCGCAGATGACGGAGCCTTACGAAATCTCGGCCGAAGCCGAAGCAGCCGTCACGGACTCGCTCGTCACCTACATCATCAGCCGGTGGAGCTACACGGGAGGGGCGCACGGCATGTACGCCACGGAGTGCCATACCTATTCGCTGGCCGGAGGGTACGAACTCTCCACGGCGGACCTCTTCTCCGAACGGCAGCTGCTCGGCATGGAGGCCCTGCTGCGCAGGAAACTCTGCGAGCAATACGAAGCCGCCAACGACGACGAGCTGGCCGAGCGGGGATTTTTCCCGGAATACATCTCCCTGACGGAGAATTTTCGGATTACGCCCGAAGGGATCACCTTCTACTACAATCCTTACGACATCGGATGCTATGCGCTGGGAGCCGTCGACGTGACGATGAGCCGCGAAGAGCTGGAGAATCTGTAACATCCTCCGAAAAAGAGACGGCCGCAGGGCCGTAAAATGAAAAAAGGCCGGAGTCTCACGACTCAGACCTTTTTTTTGGCGGGGAACCACCCCCTCCAAAAACGAGGTTTAATCGGAGGTATTCGACTCTCGGACGAGCACCGCCCTTCAAGTCTTAGTAACGGAATCTCCGTTACAACCTACCGATTTCCTCAACCAACCTAAAACTACTAACCTAAATGAACCTTAAAACTTCACTGCAAAGATACGTGCCATTTTTGAATTATGCAAATATTTTACGAATATATTAAATATATTTAACAATTTGGTAACATTAGCCCGCCAAAAAGGGCTCAGGAGGCTTCCAGGAAGCATTCGGGCAGAATGTTAAAGGTAACAGAACGCCCTTCGGCGACAAAAAACCGGGGTTTGGAAAAGCTTATTTCAGGTAGGCCACCCTGCTCCCGATGCTGACAAAATTCTAAAGTCCGCACCGTCGGCCGGGAGGGGAAGGGCACAAAAAAAAGGAAACCCGGCATTCCGATGGAATACCACAGTTTCCTCACCAACCTAAAACTACTAACCTAAATGAACCTTAAAACTTCACTGCAAAGATAAGGCGAAAAAAGATTCCGTGCAAGTTTTTATTAAAATATTTTTATAATTTTTTCATATTTTTTAATAAAATTTGTCGTACAAATACAGTAAAATATTGATTATAAATCACATAACTAATCCGGAAAAATATTTGCAACTCGCAATATTTTTTTCCGCTCTCCATGCAGTATTTGCCGCAAACGCGCGTTTATACATAGTGACTCCCTATATTGAAGGGCCGTCGCCGATGGAAGACGGGAATAAATCACTACCTTTGCGCAATGAACAAAGCGGTAGGCATTATACAACATACCGGAAACCGGAACAACGGAACGAAGGCACAACGGCAAAGATATTGCGTCGTGCCGTATGCGGCCGTACCGGTAAGGCATCCTAAAAACATGTTACTGTAATGACTGTATCGTTGATCATCTCCACTTACAATTGGCCCAGAGCCCTCTATCTGTGCCTCGACAGCGTAATGCAGCAGACTGTCATGCCTTCGGAAATCATCATCGCCGACGACGGTTCGGGCATCGCCACACGCGACGTAGTCCGCCACTTCGAAGCGGTTTCGCCCGTACCGGTACGCCATATCTGGCACGAGGACGACGGATTCCGGCTGGCGGAAATCCGCAACAAGGCCATTGCGGCCAGCCGCGGAGAATACGTCATCCAGATCGACGGCGACCTGATCCTGCAACGTCATTTCATTCAGGACCACATGATTTTCGCGCAGCCCGGCTGCTTCGTCACCGGATCGCGCGGCATCATTACCGAGATGCTCACCAATCAGGTGCTGCGGGGCGAGATCACCTCGCTGACCCCGCTGATGAAGGGCGTCCGCAACAGCAACAACGTCGTCCGGATTCCGCTGATGGCCTATCTCTACCGGACGCTGGGTCCCTCCCGCTTCGTCAAGGGGTGCAACATGGCCTTCTGGCGCAGCGACCTGATCCGCGTAAACGGTTACGACGAAGAATTCCGGGGCTGGGGCGGAGAAGATTCGGAACTGGCAACCCGGCTCAACAACAGCGGCGTGAGACAGCGGTGCATGAAATTCCGCGGCATCGTCTTCCACCTCTACCACGGCAAATGCGACCGCGACCGGCAGTCCGCCAACGAGGAACGCTACAAACAAAGCCTCTCCGAACACCGCACCCGCTGCCGGTGCGGACTCGACCGGCACCTGCCCGCATCGGAGCGGATCGTATATACCAACACCGAGACTGCCGTCCCCGCAGGCGCAGGCAGCTGACCGAATTCCGACAATTTTCAGATTCCATATGCTTGTTTCAGTCATCACCCCCGTCTACAATACAGAGAAATACCTCGATGAATGCATCGGGAGCATTCTCTCGCAGAGCATGACCGATTTCGAGCTGCTGCTCATCGACGACGGATCGACCGACGGTTCGGGCGCAATCTGCGACCGTTACGCTGAAAAGGACAAACGCATCCGCGTATTCCATATCCCCAACGGCGGCGTCAGCGCGGCCCGAAATCTCGGACTGGACAACGCACGGGGCGAATTCGTGGTCTTCGTGGACTCCGACGACCGGGTCACTCCGGACCATCTCCAACAACTCGCCGACAGCAATATCGGAGAGGACGGAGTCGCCTTCACGAACCTGTTCGAAGAGCGTCCCGCAAGCGGCAGGCACCCCAACGGACACACCCGGATTTATGCGATACCGGATTGCCGGGTCACGGGCGGCCGGGATGCCTGCATGCCCGTACTGGCGCAGCTGCTGCGCAGACACTGCCTCGGCTGGACCTGCAACAAAATGTTCTCGCGCGCCACGATCGAACGGCACGGCCTGCGCTTCGACCGCAGCATCCGATACGCCGAAGACGAGATATTCACGGCCCAGTACTGCGCCCATATCACCCACCTCGTCAGCAACAGCAACCCCACATACCATTACCGGTACGTCCCCACGAGTCTGCTGCGCGGAAAGATAGACCCGATGATGCTGATGCGCATACGCCGCTACATCCACGAACAGTACAAGTCGCTGGGCTACTGCGACGAGATACTCTACCTCACGACCCGGACGCAGTTTTCGCGCCTGCGCCGCGAACTGCGCAGGACCAAAGGCTGGAACGCAGAGCTGGCCAACGAGTTGGCGCAGGGCATACTGGACAACTGGAAGTTCTACCGCGCCTACGTCCGTTCGGAATTCCGCAAGGGATTCTACGACACGAAAGCCCTGTGGATCGCCCGGCTGAGCTGCATGATAAACTCCCGGCTATGGGTCAAGCTGGTCATCAAGGGACTGCACATATAACATATACAAACGGCAAACGCCGCATCCGAGGGATGCGGCGTTTCGTTTTTCGCACGCAATCAGCGGCGGAACATCTCCAGCAGCGGATAATAGCGCATCTGACGGCGAAGCTTCCACTTCCGGATCAGATTCAGGGGCTTGCGCTTCAGTCCCGCATGGCCGCGGGCGATATAGTCGTCGACGGCATCCAGCACGCGCGCCGAACAGCGGCAGTCGCGGTGCGGCTCATGGTGCATCGTATAGGCGCGAATCTCGCGCATCAGCTCTTCGGGCCGGGAGAGCGCCCGCTCCAGTGCCGGACCGACCTTTTCGGGACGGTCCACGTCGATCAGATGGGGGCCGGGATGCGAATTGCGGAAGGTGACGACGGGTTTGTCGAGGAACATGAACTCCAGAATGATCGACGAACTGTCACACAACATCGCGTCGGCTCGCTGCAGGAGCGGCATCTTATCGGGTCCCTCGAAAAAGGTCACGTTGTCGTTTTCGGCGGCGATGCGCTTGTATCCGGCAATGATATCGGGATCGGTCAGCTTCGGATGGAAGGTGATGATCCAGTCCCACGGCTTGGTTTTGGCCAGCAGCTCGATCTCCTTCATCAGATGGGGCGCAGAACATACATTGCGCGTAAAGGTCGGCGGATAGAGAATGACGGGCCGGTCGTTGCGGGGCCTGAGCTGCGTTTCGGGTGAAAAATAGGTGTCGGCTTTGGGCCAGCCGGTCTCGTAGACCCGGAAAAACCCGTATTGCCGCTCCAGCTCCTTGAAATAAGGCGTACTGCTGGGACCTTGCGTGCAGTAGATGTCGAACCAGCCGCGCACGGTGAAATGGTCGTCGATCGCCTCGATGCGTTTCTGAATGGCATAACCGTGGAAAAGCGCCACCTTCACGCCCGGAAAGAAATCCGGAATGTAGTTGCCCGGCGCGAAAACCGCGACGGGATTGTAATCGACGGCTTCGCGGATCGTTTTCAGATGCACTTCGCCCTCCTCCAGCGCAACCGGACAATCCGCTTCGATAAACCACGCCGCAGAATCGCCGCGGCGGCGGATTTCATGCTCCAGCGGCCGCAGGATCGAGTAGGCATAAGGCAGGGTAACGAACAAAAGGTACTTTTTAGGTTCCATCGGTCATGTGGTTTTAGAGATACTCAATCTATGTAATTCTTCACCGCTTCGGCAATCCGCTCGCCGTCGAGAGCCGCCGAGATGATGCCGCCGGCATATCCGGCGCCTTCACCCGCCGGGAAAAGCCCGGCTGCTTCGGGGTGCATCAGCGTCGCAGGATCGCGCGGGATGCGTACGGGCGAAGAGGTCCGCGACTCCACGCCGACCACGACGGCTTCGTTGGTGACGAAGCCGCGCATCCGGCGGCCGAAGGTCGCAAGTCCCTGCCGCAGTCCCTGCGCGATGAATCCGGGCATCCACCGGTCGAGCCGCGAAGGGACGATCCCCGGAATATAGGAAGTTCTGGCAAGCGACGCGCTCGCACGCCCCGCGACGAAATCGGCGACGCGCTGCGCCGGAGCGATCTGACGGTCGCCGCCGTGCCGCCGCGCCAGCTCCTCGAACTGCTGCTGGAATTTCAGCCCGGCCAGCTCGCCCCATTCGGCGCGCAGGTGTTCGAAATCCGCCGGCCGCACTTCGGTCACCAGCCCCGAATTGGCATAGGGCGACGTGCGGCCGCTGGGCGACATGCCGTTCACCACCGACTGGGCGGCATCGGTCATGGCGGGGACGATGAATCCGCCGGGGCACATGCAGAACGAATAGACGCCGCGGCCGTTCTCCTGACTCACGAGCGAATAGGCCGCCGCAGGAAGGTATTCGCCGCGGGTTTCGCAATGATACTGGATCGAGTCGATCAGCGCCTGCGGATGTTCGATACGCACACCCATGGCGAAAGCCTTGGCTTCAAGGCGCACGCCTTTCCGGTGCAGCAGTTCGTAAATATCACGGGCCGAATGTCCCGTAGCCAGCACCACGGCCGCACCTTCGACGAGCGTCGCGCCGCACCATACGCCCCGCACCCGGCCGCCTTTGATTTCGAGGTCCGTCACCCGGCTGTTGAAAACGAACCCGCCGCCGGCATCGAGGATCGTCTGCCGGATGCGCTGTATGATACGCGGCAGTTTGTCGGTGCCGATATGCGGATGGGCATCGTAAAGGATTTCGGGCGTCGCGCCGTGGAAGACGAGCGTCTGCAGCGCCTTGTTATAGTCGCCGCGCTTCTTGCTGCGCGTAAAGAGCTTCCCGTCGGAGAAGGTCCCCGCACCGCCTTCGCCGAAAGCGTAGTTAGAATCGGGATCGACGTCGCCGTTGCGGTTGATCTGCGCGATATCGACCTTGCGGGCCGAGACGTCGCGGCCCCGCTCCAGAATCACGGGCCGCAGGCCCAGCTCGATCAGCCGCAAAGCGGCGAAAAGGCCCGCCGGACCCGACCCGACGATCACCACTTCGGTCCTCCCCGCGACCGACGGATAGTCGAAATGCACGGGCGCGGGCCGGGGTTCGCGGTCTGCATATACCTCCAGCGACAGGTTCACCTTGGGCTGCCGCTGCCGGGCGTCGATCGACCGTTTGACGACCCGCACCAAAGCGATATCCTGCTCCGGCATGCCCAAACGCCGTGCGGCGAGCGACGTGTAATACTTCGCATCGGCAGCCTGCCGGGGTGTCAGGACGAGTGTGATATTCTGCGGCATAATCGGGTAAAATTATCTACAAAAGTAAATAAAAAAGCCTTATAATCCCCGCCCCGGATTGCGATTTGTGAATTTTTATATACCTTTGCACATACCGAGCGGATATGGTGTAATTGGTAGCCACGTCAGACTTAGGATCTGATGCCTTACGGCGTGGGGGTTCGAGTCCCTTTATCCGCACAAAGGAGCCTTTTTCCGAGGCTCCTTTTTTGTTGCCCGTCCGGCGCAAAAAGAGGAAAACCGACTGTATATCATCATTTTGCAAAGGCTTCGACCGATTCCCCGAACCGAAAACGAAAAGACCGCCCGAAGACATTGGGGCTGCCCGAATTGTTCGGACAGCCCCTCTCTTCATTCATAAGTTGCGTCACTTCATCCCGACGGATGATCTTTCTTCCAGATAAAGCGTCATATACGTCAGTAACTTGTCGGCGTCTATGCAGCAGCCCGGCTCCCGCCGCCGGATACAGCGAAAAGCCTTGTCGATCGAATCCCAGAGCATCAGGCTGAATCGGTTCGCCTCGGCGGGAACCATGTACTTGGTCTGTACTGTCGGAAGCCACAGCGAAAATTCGACGCTGGCCGACTGCGGAAACAGTTCCAGCAACTCGTCCGATTCATGACGGTAGTCGAGAAACGTATTCTCGCACATCCCGAATTTGGGCCGGATGACCGTTTCATAGATTTTGGCGTGGGTTCTGCGATGATCGTATCGGTCGAAAAACCACCGATCGATCTTTTTGACGCTTACGACACGATAGTAACGCTAGGGACTCTCGTTCTCCTTTTTCATAACCACTGAAGTTTTAAGCAGGACGACATTATCCTTATCCTATTTTACGCATTTCGGCATACGTGAGATTCACCCTATAGTCCTGAAATTTGGAGCGTTTCGCCAATCGGCAATAACGGTGACAGACGGCGAGGGGCCGCCATAGCGTAAAACGCCGATGATCCGCACCCGGTTCGAGCATGACATCCCCGTAGTTCAGTATTTCGCAAAGTCGTACAGACATGGTCGAAAAGCCGTTTTTTTCGTTTGCGCGGCAAAGGTCCGGAATCCGGAAAAGCTTTCCAAGCCGATATGGAACGCTTCCACACCAATATTCAGGACGAACATGAAAAAGCCGCCGAAAACGGACCGCAACCGCCGTCTTACTCCGGAATAGCGATCTGCTGCACGGGCTGCTCCCGGTTCCGGTCCAGCGGATGGGACTGGTAGGCCGTTTTCCCGAAGTCGATCCCCGCGAGGTCGATACAGCGGATCGTATTGTTGTAGGCGGTCTTGTAATAGATCCGGCGGTTGGTCAGGTCGATAGCCGAGGTCCACTGCGTGGCGCTCGGAATGTCCGGACACTCGCCTTCGGGATGTTCGATACCGATGGGAATGTCGAAATTGTTGAGCAGGTGGAGGCATTGCTGTACGGTCTCGAACCCGGTGGCGCGCTGCGGAGCCGTGGCGCGGTAGAAGGCGGCCCTCACGAAGCGCGACGGCGGCGTAGCGTCGCCCGGAAGGCCGAGAAACCCCGAATTGCCGCCCGTAGGCCGCAGCGTTACGCCGTCCAGCCGGCGGACGGGGGCGTCGCCCGGATAGAGGTTCACGTAATTGTTCAGGTTGGTGAGCTGCCACTCGAAACCGGGGGCGTTGGTGAGCACGCCGACCTCGTTTTCGTAAAAATGCGGCACTCCGCCTACGATTTCCAGCACGACCTGCCGTCCGGACGGCTCTCCGATGCGCCAGTGTACGACCGACGTCTTTTCCAACGCGACGATGCGCACGCCTCCGACGGCGGCTTTGACCTCATCGACGGTCGAAAATTGCGTCAGCGCCCACGTCACGAATTGCAGATCGGCGAGCGTGCGGTCGTTCTGCGCCGGTTCGTAGGGTTCATACCCTCCGTATTGCGGAAAGAAGAAGAGTCCGGCCGACAGCCCCGCTTCGTTGATCCCCTCGGCGATGAACTCCTTCTGCACCACGGACAGCCCCACGACGCCGTATTTGGCCGTGAAGGTCATGCCGTCGGCTCCCAAGGGTGTAAAGGAGCGGAGCCGCTGACCGCGCGGGATGACGACGTATTCGCTCTGCAAAACGCCGCGGGCCCACTCGATGGTGCGCGACTGCACATAACTGCCATCAGCAGCCGTGAGCGCGATGCCCGTGCAGGCGACCGCCTGAAAGGAACTGCCGCAGACAGCGGCCATACCCAGCAACAAATTCCTTGTTTTCATAATCGTCCGGTTTACGGTGAATACCTTTGCACCCGCCCCAAATTCCGTGCAAATTCCCGTCGGAGACGATATCCGGCAGCGGGCCGCCCTATGGTATGACCTTTGCACGCGGAACAAAAAAAGAATTCGAATTATGAAACGACCTGCATACGACAAGGAAGCTCTGCGGGAAAACAAGGGCGGAATGCAAGTGGGACAGCCTTCCGCCGATCCGCAGCAGACTCAGGAAACCACGCGCACCCAGATCACGCCGGACGACATTTCCGACGACGGCCCCATCGCCCCCGCATCCGCAAACGGAATCCCCTCCCGGCAGCAGATCGAACAGGATGTCGTGGCGGTCAACTCTTCGATAGACAGCATGGAGAGCCGGGGCTAAGCCCCGGCCGGGCAACGCCGCCGGGATTCACCGGACACGGACCAGCCGGACGTCGCCGGACACAACAAAAAAAAACACACCGCAAAAGCGGTGTGTTTCAGTTTCCGGCCGACGGACAAGTCTCAGAAATTGCGCCCCGTGTCCCACCAAAGGCGGGTGCCGCCGTGATCGGGACCTCCGAGCTCTTTCAGTAGCATTTCGTATTGTTCGGGGTCCGAGGTTTCGAGCGTCGCGGGATAGGGCAGGCGGCGGATCATCGTCTCGGTGTCGATGCTCTGGCCCTTGCTATGGTTGAAGCGCACCGGAAACAGACGCGGATAACCCGTCCGCCGCTGCTCGGCCCAAGCTTCGCAGCCTTCGGGATACATGGCGATCCACTTCTGGGTAATGATCCGTTCGAGTCCGATCTCCGCGGCCGCCGACTCGTCCCAGCGGGGCGACACGCGGCACCGGGCCGCAATATCGTTCTCCGGGGCGATCGGGTCGCGGTAATCGGCCGCGGAAGCGTCGCTTTCCAGATACTGCTCCGCACCCGACACCTGCCATTGGGCGAACGATATGGAGACGCCGGCGCGGTAGCACGTTCCGGCGTCTTCATCGGTCCATCCCCGCAGGGCGGCTTCGGCGCGCAGGAACCACACTTCGGCCGCAGACATCAGCACGACTTCGGTCGTCGGCTCGACGGTAAGCCGCGAAAAGGCGGCGTAATAGTTATGCGAAAAGGCGGTTCCCTGACGGACGCCGTGATATTGTCCTTTCAACGGAACGGAAACGGATTCCCCGCCGTCATTCGCAATAACGAGATCCTCGGCGCAGGGTTCGAAAAACTTCGCGATACGCGGGTCTCCGAAACCCGTCAGCACGGACTCCATCGAAGCGTTCATGACGGCCTCGTTCCAGCTCCGGTTGATCGCGCCGAGCGGATTCGAGTAGATTCCCGAAGTCTTGACCGCCGCATTGTTCGTATTGACCTCGATCACCCCGTACGGATCGGCAGCCGCCTTGCGGAACTCCGCGCGGGCCTTCTCCGGCGCGACTGACGCAAGACGCACGGCCAGACGCATGCGCAGCGAGTTGGCGAAGCGGAGCCATGCGGCATAGCTGCCGTCGAGCAACAGGTCGAATTTCGCAAATTCGCCGGCCGTCGGACGCTCCGCGACATAATCCGACAAAATCTCTACAGCTTCGTCCAGATCGTCGAAGAAGTGCATGTAGACCTCCTGCTGGCCGTCGGGCACGTATTCGGCGCCCTGCGCGCCGAAATGGGTATAAATCACCGGCCCGTAATAGTCGGTCACCCGCTGCATGGCCAGCACCTTGAGTATCTTCGCAATGGCATAGAAGGGCGGCATCAGCTCAGCGGCGGTCTGCTCCAGCCGGTAGATTTCGGGCATCACATAGGAGTAGGTGAACTGCCACATGGCGCTGTTCCAGCCGTCCTGCAGGTTATAGTCGGAGTTGTGGCTCCCGCCCTGCAGGGGTTTCGGGTCGTGCATGTAGCCCGAAAACATGTCCGCATTGAGATTCTGCGTGAGCTGGAAAGGCCAGTTCTTGCCCTTGCCGAAATCGTAATTGAAATAGCCCCCCCCTGCTGGATAATGCCCAGACGGTATCCCAAACCGTTGTTGTCGGCTTCCAGCTCGCCGTCGGTAATGCCGGAGAGGTCGTCGTTTATGTCGCGGAAATTACCCGTGCACGCGCCGAAAAGCAGCGCACAAAGTCCCGCGAAAAGATATGTATGCCGGCATTTCATGCTTAAAATTCCAGTTTGATATTAAATCCTGTATTGCGCACGGTGGGCATGCCGTACACTTCGATTCCCTGATTATCGTTGCCCGTCGAAAGGATGAGATCGGGATCGAACGGCGCGGCGTTGTAAATGAAGAAGAGGTTGCGCGCGACCAGCGACAGGGTGACGCCGCTCAGCACCCGCGTGCGGCGGACCAGCTTCTGCGGCAGCGCATAGGAGACGGCCAGTTCGCGCAGCCGGATATTCGTGGCGTCGTACATGTAATATTCCGTCACGCCGGCGCGTCCTCCGACCAGCTTGTAGAACCCTTTCACGTCGTCGATACGCCGCCCTTCGAGCGTCACGCAACCGCGGTCGCGGGCGTCGGCCGTTGCGGCCGAGACGCCGTAGGAGTCCATGTCGGCCATGGTCTGCGACAGCAGCCGGCCCCCGTAACGGCAGTCCAGCATCAGCGACAGCGACGCGCCCCTGTAAGAGAAGGTGTTGCTCCACGACAGCGCGAACACGGGATTCGCATTGCCCACCTTGACGGTATTGCCGTCGCCCGCGGTGCGGGGCAGACCGGCGTAATCGCCTTCGGTTTCGTAAACGATATTCCCGTCGGCGTCGCGCTCGAACGCCCGGCCGTAGATGTCGCCGATCGCCCCGCCCTCGACCAGTTTCATGGCGTAGGACGACGAGAAACTCGACGGACCGTAGGCATATTCGCGCAGTTCGTCGTGCAGTTTTATCACCCGGTTCCTGTTATGCGCGAAGTTCACGACCGACTGCCACGTCAGACCGCTGCCGTAAACCGGATAGGCGCTCAGCGACACCTCGACGCCCTCGTTCTCGATGTTGCCGGCATTTTCGTACCGGAAAGCATAGGCTTCGCCCGACAGGGCCGGCAGCTTGAAGAACTGGTTGTGGGTGTTGGTCTTGTAGTAAGTGGCGTTGATTCCCAGCCGGTCGCCGAAGAAACGCCATTCGAAACCCGCTTCGAGCGCATTGGTCATTTCGGGCTTGAGGTCGGTGCCCGGAGCAGCATCGGCGGCGTTGATGCCCCCGCCGGCCGTAATGTGGGCCTTCGGGTTGGTGATGAACATCGGAATGTCGTTGCCCACGCGGCTCCACGTCAGGCGCACCTTGGCGAACGACATCCATTCGGGCAGTTTGAACATCTTGCCGACGACCCACGACGCGCCGAACGAACAGTAGAAAAACCCGCTGCCCTCGTGCGAGGTGTAGGCCAGCGTCGAAGCCCAGTCGTTGCGCCCCGTGACTTCGAGGTTGAGACTCTCGGCGTATTTGACCGAAGCCGTGGCGAAGAGCGACTGTATCTGGCGGCGGGCGTCGATCTGCTCGTCGACGTAGGCCGAGCTGTTCATGACGATATTGGCCACGTTGAACACATTGGGGTAATAGAGCGACGCGGTCTTCGAATCGATGCGCAGCGAATTCACCGTGCGGTCGTTCAGGGAGGCGCCGACCGTAGCGCTGAACGTCCAGTCGGGCGTGAACCGCCTGTCAAAGAGGGCCAGCACCTCGCCGTTGAAAAGGGTCTCCGAATAACCGCTTTCGATGTAACGGCCGTTGTTCCCGGCCAGCGCCGGAGCCGTCGAGGCGTAGAACCTCTGGCGGACCTTGTCGTCGATATAGTCGACGTTGCCGCGGGCGCGGATGCGCAGCCAGCCGTTCACCTTCCAGTCGGCGGAGAGGGAGGCCATGACCCGGTTGCGCAGGCTCTTGCTGCGGATGCGGTTGGTGATCCAATAGGGATTCTGTTCGAAATCGTCGCTCGGAGCGATCCATTTCTGCACGCTGAGTTTGCGGTCCGGGTCATAGACCTCGAAATGCTCGCGGTAGGGAGTCATATCGACGCCGCGCGGAAAACGGTAAAGCCCGACCAGCGGGTTCATGTAGAATCCGCCCGGCACCGGTTTGTCCTTCACGACCTGACGCATGAAGCTGATGTTGCCGTCGAGCTTGATCCGGTCCCGGAACAGCCCGGTCGTCGCCCGCAGGTTGAAGTTATGCCGCATCAGGCGGTTCGAGCCCGTGATTCCGCGCTCGGCGGTATTGGCGTAGGAGAAGTAGGTCTGCATCTGCTCGGTGCCTGAAGAGACCGACAGCGAGTTCATCGCCGTAACGCCCGTCCGGAAAAAATCCCCGGCGTTGTCGTAAGCCTTCATCGCGGCGCGCGCACCCCAGCTTTCGACGCCGCCGCTCACCCCGTAACGGTTCTGGAAGTCCGGCAGGCGGAAAGGGCTTTGGAACGTAAGGTTCGAAGTGAAGGTCACGGGCTGCCGTTTCGCGGCGCTGCCCTTCTTGGTCGTGATCAAGATCACGCCGTTGGCGGCCTGACTGCCGTACAGCGCGGCCGCCGGGGCGCCCTTGAGGATCGAGACGCTCTCGATGTCCTCGGCATTGAGGTTCGAGATGCCGTCGCCGCCGTCGCGGTTGCCCGCATCGGCGACACCCCCGATGGCCGTATAGGCCTGCTCAGGCGAAGAGTTGAGAATCGGCATGCCGTCGACCACGTACAGCGGCTGATTGTCGCTGGCCACCGAGCGGACGCCGCGGATGCTGACCTTGGAGGAGGCGCCCGCACCCGAAGAGCTTTCGTTTACCTGCACGCCGGCCGACTTGCCCGCGAGCGAGAGAATCATGTTCGACGACTTGACGTTCGTGAGCTGCGTTCCCTTGATCTTGTCGGCCGAATAGGTCAGGTCGGCATAGTTGCGTTCCAGTCCCAGAGCCGTCACGATCACGTCGGCGATAACTTTCACGTCCTCCTCCAGCGTGATGTCCAACCCGGTGCGGTTTTCGGTCGGGACACTGCGGGTCACATAGCCCACGCACGAGACGTCGAGCACGGCGCCGGGGGCGACGCCGATGGAGAATTCGCCTCCGGAGAGGGTCGCCACACCGTTCGAAGTCCCGTGTTCCACGACGGTAACCCCGACAAGAGGCGCCCCCGTCTGGTCGGTAACGTGGCCCCGGACCACGAACTTCCGTTGCGCGGACTGCGCCCGGACTTCGAATCCGGAGAGCAGGCACAAACAGAACGTCAAGACCAGAGTGCGGAATAAAATCCGGCAACCGGGTCCCGGTAATTTTTCAGAGTAAGACGTATAAGGCATCACATTGCAGAAACAATCCGTCATAAAAATATAAAACTTTGGCATTAAATCATAATAAATAGAACAAATCAGCCGAATCGTCGGTCAAAACAGCCCGGAACAACCTATCGGCGGCCGCTGCCGGAGACATTTCCGGAATAATGGTAGCCCGAACCGTAATCCGTATACGCACCGTCTCGGAAGAAACGGTATATTTGCACTATACAAACCTGAAAAATCATGTCGGGCAAGCAAAAAAGAGGCAAAATGATAATACTCTCAAGCATCCTGCTCGCGACGCTGGCCACCGCATTCGTCATCGTCCGTCTGCCGAGCTTCGGGCGTCTGCCCCAAGGCGAACGGCTCGAACGCATCCGGCAGTCGCCGAACTACCGCGACGGCCGGTTCCGCAATCAGGAAGCCGGTCCGATGATGACGGGCGACAAGAGCCGGTTGCGCGGCATATTGGAATTCCTCTTCCGCAAGCGCGAGGGACTCCGTCCCCACGATGCGGTGCCGGCGATCCGCACCGACCTGCGGGCGCTCGATCCCAAAAGCAACCTGCTGGTCTGGTTCGGGCACTCGTCCTAGCTGATTCAGGCCGAAGGGCGCCGGACGCTCGTCGATCCGGTTTTCCGCAACGCGGCGCCGCTCTCGATGCTCAACCGTCCGTTCAAAGGCACCGACATCTACCGCCCCGAAGAGATGCCCGACATCGACTACCTCATCGTCACGCACGACCACTGGGATCATCTCGACTACCGCACGGTCCGCGAGCTGAAAGAGCGCATCGGCACGGTCATCTGTCCGCTGGGCGTGGGCGAGCACTTCGAGTACTGGGGCTTCGACCCGGCGAAGATCGTCGAGCTGGACTGGCACGAACAACAGACGCTCGGCGACGGATTCACCGTCCGCTGTCTCCCCTCGCGCCACTTCTCCGGCCGCGGGCTGTCGTCCAATCAGACGTTGTGGGGATCGTTCCTGCTGCAAACGCCCGCGCGGAAAATCTACATGGGCGGCGACGGCGGATACGGACGCCATTTCGCCGAGATCGGAGAAGAGTTTCCGGACATAGACCTCGCCGTTCTCGAAAACGGCCAGTACGACGAAGCGTGGAAATACATCCACACGATGCCCGACCAACTGGCCAAAGCCGCAAAAGAGCTGGGTGCAAGGCGGATCATGACCGTCCACCACTCGAAATACGCCCTTGCCAAGCACCGCTGGGACGAGCCGCTGGCGACCGAGGCGGCATTGGCCGCGGACACCGCGCTGCACCTCCTGCGGCCCGAAATCGGCGAGGTGGTTCCGCTGGAAACTCCGCAACCGGAGCGTGCGCAGGCCGACGATCCGACGGGATTATAGCGCATCGGACAGGGGCGCTCCGGCTTCAACGGGACTATCCCGGTTCCGGCCGGCTTATTCCGCCGGAAGCCCGCGACCCGCACCGAAGCAACCCGCACTGAAGCAACCTACGGCGAAGCAAAGCGCCCCGCGCCGAAACATCTTCGCCGAAGCGATCTCTGCGGAAACATCTGCGCCGAAACATCTGCGGCGGCAGTGAGGCGCCGACCTACGGCCACGGAAACCCGCATCCGACACCCGCGGAAAAAACGGCCTTTACCACGCATACTCAGGACCTGAGCGCTCCGGCTCTGGTATGCAATTTGCTCCGGAGGGAGGAAAATCCATATGCTATGAACAATTTTTCCTCACTGATCGAAAATTCGAAGCGGGCCGTACGTTACTGGTGGCTGCTCCTGATCATCGGCATCGCCCTGTTCGTCGTGGGCATTCTGATATTCGTCTACCCCACCCAGAGCTATCTGGGCATGTCGCTCGTCTTCGGCTGGCTGATGCTCTTTTCGGGCATTCTCGAAGTCGTGCTTTCGTCGGCCAACAAACACTTCATCACGGGCCGCGGCTGGATGCTGGCCGGGGGCATCATCGAAATCATCCTCGGCATCATCCTGATCTTCAACGTCGCGCTTTCGGCCGCCACGCTGCCGATTTTCCTCGGTTTCTGGCTCATGCTGCGCGGATTCAGCGCCATCGGTCTGGGCGGCGACATGAACGCCATGGAGATTCCCGGATCGGGCTGGACCGTTTTCAGCGGCATCCTGCTGGTGCTCTGCTCGTTGTGGATTCTGTTCCAGCCGCTGGTATTCGGTACCACGGCCGTCGTGATCTGGGTCGGCATTTCGCTGCTCTTCGCCGGCATCGCCGCCTGTTCGCTTTCGATCCAGCTGCGGCGGGCGCACCAATGTCTCGGCAACCGCTGATATTTCCGTACGCCGTCAAGTCTGCCTCACCGTACAAGCCCCTCGCACCGAGGGGCTTTTTTTGTTCTCCGCCGCCGCACCGGGAACTCTGCCGTCCCCAAACAGCGACTGCCACACAAAAAAAAGTTCACACGGGAAGCCCCTCCTTAGAGGGGCTTCCCTTTCCCACACCACGGCACACCAACCCCTCCCGGCGGCGAAACCGATGCAACCGGAAACGGCACAAGCCATAGGAACACAAGGCCGAACGGCGGGAGCGAACCGCGCATCACGCCGGTCAGGCGTGCGCGATCTCCGTCACGGCGTGTTCGAGAAATTCCTGCAGGACGAGCGCATGATTCTCGGCCGCATTTTTCGATGCGTACAGCAGCGTAACGGTCTCATTTCCGGCGATGCGGCGGACAAACTCCCGCACGGCCTGCGAGCCGCGCAGCTCTTCGAGATACCGGCGCCGGAACTCCGGCCAGCGGGTCTGCGGATCGGCGTGGTACCATGCGCGCAGTTCGGGGCTGGGCGTGATCTCCTTGGCCCACATGTCGTAATGCAGCGCATCCTTGCGCACGCCGCGCGGCCACAGTTTATCGACCAACACGCGGCAGCCGTCGTCCGGAGCGGCGGGTTCGTAAACGCGTTTGATTCGTATGCGTGTCATAAATTCGCTGCCAAAGGCGTAAAAAGTTCGATCAGATTTTCTTCGGGGTCCCTCAGATACACGACCCGCATTCCCCAGCCGGGTATGTCGGTCGGCCGGTTGACAAACTCCACGCCCCTTGCAGAGAGCGTTTCGAAGGCTTCGTCCACATTGTCGACTTCAAACGATACCATCATCTTATCCCTGCAGCCGGCCGGCAGCTCCTTGTCTGCATTCCCGGCGACCGGCGCCATGAGGTCGGACGTAAATATCGCCAACCCCTCGATGCCTTCGGCCACCTTGAAACTGCCGTAACAGCCTTCGATATCGAAAGCCGTCTCCAAACCGAGTTTTTCCGTATAAAACCGGAAGCACTTTTCATAGTCCCTGACCAATAATCTCACATTGCTGAATTTCATAATCGTCCAATTAAAAAAGAGATGCGCGAACGGGCCGTATCCCTTAAAATGAAGGGCGCCTCCCGGCGCCCTTCCCCATCAAAAATTAACCCTTAAAAATTATCCCCATTCCGAAAAACTTCCGAGAGGTAGTGGTGAAGGTAGTAAAGATCCGCATCACCCTGAATCACCTCCCGATGCAGAAGTTCTTCTTCATCGGAGATGCCGTCGTCCGAAACTTCGTTTTTGTCAATATCCTCCATAGGCATCTTGTAATTTTGCTTTGTACTAACTAAACGCCGCGCCTTTGGAAATATTGTGTGCCGGTCAGCACAAAATCATATTTTTTTCCTTGATCATCCGCCGCAGGTTGATAAGCGCATAGCGCATCCGGCCCAACGCGGTGTTTATACTCACGTCGGTCTGCTCGGCGATATCCTTGAAACTGAGACCGGCGAAATAACGCATCATCACCACCTCGCGCTGCTCGGCAGGGAGCAGTTCGACCAGAGCGCGCACGTCGCGCTCGATCTGTTCGCTGACCATGGCGTCCTCCACGTTCCGCTCGGCGAAACGCAGCGATCCCAATACATCGTATCCGGCTTCGGCTTCGGTGACGGCCTTGTTCTGCCGCTGGGCGCGGAAATAGTCGATCACCTGATTGTGCGCGATGCGCAAAACCCACGAGAGAAACTTCCCGTTGTCCGTATAGCGGCCGTCGTCGATTACACGCACGGCTTTGATAAATGTCTCTTGGAAGATATCTTCTGCAACATCGCGGTCCTTCACCATCATATTGATGTAGTCGCGCACACGGCGGCTATGGCGTTCGATGAGCTTGGATATGGCACTTTGGTCACCTGAGAGGTAGTGATTAAGCAATACCTGGTCACTTAATACTTGCACGTTCATACTCTTGTCTCCTAAATGTAGTTAAGAGTAGACTTTTCCCGATAGGCAATCCTTTTTAAGTTGTGTATGTCGATAATTTCATCGTTCGGGCTTTCGGAAACCCGGAGTTTCCGGAGCCTTGACAGCGGCAAGATAAACACTTTTTTCCGAAAATCCAAATTTCTTTCTACTCCGGCGGGAATGTCCCGGCCTGTTTATTCGGATTGCAGAAACAGCAAAATCCGTGCCGTAACAGCACCGAAAGGCATTTTATTCGGAATCAGCGGTCAAGGCGAAACGGTCGAAGAGGCGGGTGAACCGGCACGCCGTTTTTCGCGGGAATCCGCCCCGCCACCCGGCATCACTCCGCACGGCACGCCGCCTTGAGCGGCTCGACATGAATGGCGATCATCGTGCCTTCGCCGAACCGGGCGCGCAGGCGGCGTTCGATGTCCTCGGTCAGCTCGTGCGAGCGGCAGACGCTCATCGCGCCGTCCACGCGCACATGCACCTCGACGGCGATCGACGCGCCGATACGGCGCGTGCGCAGGTTGTGTGGCTCCCGCACTTCGGGATTCGCCGCAACGACACGCAGGATTTCCTCTTCCACATCCTCCGGAAGCGAACGTTCCAGAAGTTCGTCGAGTCCGGTGCGGATCAGGTCGAACGCGATCTTGAAAATGAAAACCGCCACGACGAGCGCCGCGATCGGGTCGGCGATGCGCCACTTATCGCCCAGAAAATAGGCGCACCCGATGCCGGCCAGCGTTCCCAGCGACGAAAGGGCGTCGCTACGGTGATGCCATGCGTTGGCGATCATGCTCGGACTCGACACCCGGCGGCCTTCGCGCACCGTATAGCGATAAAGAATCTCCTTGACGACGATGGAGACCGCGGCGGCCAGCAGCGCCACGGTGCCGGGACGGGGCAGCAGCCCTCCGTCCACAACGACGCGGATGGCACCGATGCTGTTCACCAGAATCCCCGTGCCTACGGCGGCCAGCGCAAGGCTGATGATGATCGTGGCGAGCGTCTCGTATTTGCCGTGGCCGTAGTCGTGTCCCTCGTCCTTGGGTTTGGCCGAAATCTTGGCAAAGGCGATCACCACCACGTCGGTCGCCATGTCGGAGAACGAGTGTACGGCGTCGGCGACCATGGCGCCGCTTCGGCCCAGAATACCCGCCGCGAGTTTGATCCCGGCGAGCAGGAGATTGACCGCGAAACCGATAAAGGTCACGCGGTATATTTTCTTTTTGCGGATTTCAGCCTCACCGGACATAACGTACGTTTTTACGACAATGAACAAAAATAGTGAAATTTACGGAAACACAAGACCGGCGATCGCTTTTCCGGCCGGCTTCCCCCATCCCTAAGCGCGCCCCGCACGGCCGGCACCACCCGACACAACGGGCCGAAAAATCCCCGGCGGATATTCGCCGGGGATATTCCATATGATCGCGCGGCATCGCGCACGCCGCAGACTAATAGCTGCGGGCGAACAGCACGCGGCGGTGCGACGGCTTGCCGGAGAAGACGCATACGCCCTCCTCGTCGGGCGCGTCGATCGGAATGCAGCGGATCGTGGCCTTCGTGGCCTCCTTGATCGCCACCTCGGTCTCGACCGTGCCGTCCCAGTGCGCGAGCAGGAAGCCGCCCTTGTCGTCGAGCACCTGCTTGAACTCCTCCCACGTATCGACCTTGGTAATCATCGACTCGCGGTAGTTGAGCGCCTTCCGGTAGATGTTCTCCTGAATTTCGGTCATCAGGCCCTCGATACGCTCCACGAGTCCCTCCTGCGAAACGGTCTGTTTTTCGAGCGTGTCGCGGCGGACGAGTTCGATCGTGCCGTTTTCCATGTCACGAGGTCCCATCGCCAGACGCACCGGAACGCCCTTGAGTTCGTATTCGGCGAACTTGAAGCCCGAACGCACGTTGTCGCGGTCGTCGATCTTCACGCTGATGCCTTTGGCCTTGAGCTGCGCGGCAATGGCCTCGAAGCGCGTGCGGATCTCGGCCAGCTGGTCGTCGCCCTTGTAGATGGGAATCATCACCACCTGAATCGGCGCCAGTTTCGGCGGCAGCACCAGACCGTTGTTGTCCGAATGCGCCATGATAAGCGCGCCCATCAGACGGGTCGAAACGCCCCACGAGGTAGCCCACACGTATTCGAGCTTGCCCTCCTTGTTGACGTACTGCACGTCGAACGCCTTGGCGAAATTCTGGCCGAGGAAGTGCGACGTGCCGCTCTGCAGCGCCTTGCCGTCCTGCATCAGCGCCTCGATCGTAAGCGTATCTTCAGCTCCGGCGAAACGCTCGTTGGGCGACTTGTGGCCCACCACCACCGGCAGCGACATCCACTCTTCGGCGAACCGTTGGTAGACATGAATCATCTTTTCGGCCTCCTCGACAGCCTCCTCGCGCGTGGCGTGCGCCGTGTGGCCCTCCTGCCACAGGAATTCGGCGGTGCGCAGGAACAGGCGCGTACGCATCTCCCAGCGCACGACGTTCGCCCACTGGTTGCACAAGATCGGCAGGTCGCGGTACGACTGAATCCAATTCTTATAGGTATTCCAGATGATCGTCTCCGAGGTCGGACGCACGATCAGCTCCTCTTCGAGCTTGGCGTCGGGATCGACGACAACGCCCTTGCCTTCGGGATCGTTCTTCAGACGGTAGTGCGTCACCACGGCGCACTCCTTGGCAAAGCCCTCGACGTGGTGGGCCTCTTTCGAGAAGAACGATTTGGGGATGAACAGCGGGAAATAGGCGTTCTGATGCCCCGTATCCTTAAACATCTTGTCCAGCGCATCGTGCATCTTCTCCCAGATGGCATAGCCATAGGGTTTGATGACCATACAACCGCGTACGGCCGAATTCTCGGCCAGCCCCGCCTTCACGACCAGATCGTTGTACCACTGCGAGTAGTTCTCGTCCGACTTGGTGAGGTCCTTGAGTTCCTTTGCCATATATCTTTATTTTTGATTTTGTTTCAGCCTGCAAATATAATAAAAAAACAAAGGTCCGTCACCGCGACGGACCTTTATATTGACGAAACGGCCGCATCAGAAACGGAAGCTGAGCGTCGCGGCCAGATAGTGACGCTTCAGAGAGGTGTCGTACAGACCGCTCCACGTCTCCATGTCGCCGCCGTTTTCGGGCCTGCTGAAGAAGAGCTGGTACTGCGTCTGCTTGTTGGTGACATACTGATAGGCCAGATCCAACGTCGTGTTGCGTCCGAGGTTCACGCCGGCGCCGGCCGAGAAATAGTAGCTCTCATAGGTCGTCGGCATGCTGGTATAGGCGTCGTTTACATAGAAATCCCGCTCCTTGAGCATCGAATCGGTATAACCGCCGCCCACGCGCAGGGCCAGAATCGGCAGCGGCTTGACCTCGACGCCCGCACGGATCGAGTTCGTGCCTTGGAAATTATGCTTGAACTCCGCCTTGTAGTCCTCTTCGGAGAAGTAGTTATACTGCGGAACGTTCTTCACGCGGATCCCGTTGTACCAGTCGCGCTCGTAATCGATCGACACGATGGCGAAGGTGCCGAACGTATACGAAGCGCCGAACATCAGGCGCGCCGGCGAGGTGAAATCCCAGCTGTTGCCGCCGCTGTTGTTGGCCCGTGGCGTGGCATTTCCCACCGTAGCCACCTTGTTGTCGGCATTATTCCTGATATCCGAAAAGATATCGGCCCGATAGGAATAGTCGAGCGAATAGTAGGTCGGCGTATGGAAAGCCACGCCGACACGCAGGCCGGTCAGGGGCCGTGCGGTGAAGCCCAACTTGAAATTCACGCCGCTGCCGTTCATCTCCATCTCCTGATAGAGATTCATCACGTCGAGCTGCTCGGCGAGCGCATTGCCGCTGCCGTCGTGTCCGATGCCGTCCGTATTGAAATAGCCGTATTCCTCCTGATAGGTCACGCCCAGTTTCTTATGTACGCTTTGAATGCCGATCGACGCGCCGAAGTAGAGGATATTGTTGATATTGCCGCCCATCGAAATCGTGAACTCGTTGATCGAACCCGAATTCACCACATCCATCGAATGCAGCACCGAAGCGTTGCGGCCGATACGCTCCACCGCCCAGATCGGGTCCTTCACCGTTCCATAGTTCCCCAGCATATAGGCGTCGTAGGCCAATATGGCCGGCCAGACATTGGGATTCCACGCATCGACGGGAACCGGTCCGTTCGGGCCTCCGCCCTCGGCCTCGCGGTCGGGCCTTACACCGAAATTATTCATCTGCTGCGAAAAGATATCGGCGATCGTCGGCATCAGTCGGTCGGGCCGGTCGGGATCGTAGCGCGATTCCGACGAAAACGAGTAGCGGCTGTTGAAATCCGCGATGCGGTTCATGCCGATACCGAGCGTCAGGCTGGTCAGGGAACTTCTCGAACTCTCGAAGACGTTCAGGGCGACGCCCACGTTGGCGAATGCGAACTGCGATTTGCTGTTTCCCTTCCACGAAGCCGTTCCCGCGGTCGACGCCTTCGCCATGGGCACGAGCGGCGTGAGCGAAATCTCGTTGCGGCGGTACATGCCCAGCCCCGCCGGGTTGAGCGACATCGACGACAAGTCGGCGCCCAGCGAGGTGAAAGCCCCGCCCATACCCATCACGCGGGCCGTGCCGAAAACGTGCGTCTGCGAAAGCTGCGCCAGATCGGTAGCCCACAACATGTCGTGGTTCAGCACCGAACCGCCGAATTCGAGACCCGTATTTTGCGCCTGCAAAGGCGCCGCAGCAACGAAGGCCGCGCACAATGCCACTATTTTCATGCTTTTCATAATTCTCTCCGTTTTAGTTGCTACCGACTGCCATAACCGCGTCCTCCGCCGCCCGAACTGCCACCGCGCGAGCCGCCGCCGCTGTAACCGCCGCCGGAGCTGCCGCCCCGCGAACCGCCACTGTTGAAGCTGCTGCCGCTGCTCGAACTGCCGCGGTCGTTGTAGCTGCTGCCGCGCGAACCGCTGTTGAAGTCATTCCGCGAGCCGCTGTTGAAATCGCCCCGCGAACCGCTGTTATAGCTGTTGCCGCGGTTATTGTAACTGCTGCCCCGGTTGTTGTAACTGCTGCCGCGCGAGCCGCTGCTGAACGGACTGTCGCCGTTGCGGCTGCCGTAGCTGGTGCTGTAGGAGCCGTTGCGGCCGCCGCGCGAACCGCCGGCATAACCTCCGTTGCCGTACCGCGCCCCCGAAGTGCTTCGGCCGGGAGTGTAGCTCCTGCCGCGTCCGCCGGGATTGCCGTAATAGTCGCGGGGCCTGTATCCCGCATGGTGATGTCCATGCCAGCCGCCGCCCCATCCGGGCCCCCAACCGGGTCCCCAGTAGGGATGCCATCCGGGACCCCACCACGGATCATACCAAGTGAAGCCGAAGCCCCAGTTCCAGCCGCCCCATGCGTAGCTGGGATAGCCCCACCACGAGGGCGAGTAGTTCCAGCCGAAATACCAGCCGCCGTAAGGCGTGCCGCCCCATGTTCCGAACATCGAGGTTATGTATTTGGGCTCGACCCAGACCTCGTCGCCGGAAATGATGATGTTGTAGAAAGCCGGATCGTACGCCGTGGCATAGGTGAACGAACTGCCGTAGCGGAAGTTGTAGTAACTCGACGGCATCCGGTAGGTCGGCGACTCGAATCCCCTCAGACGGCGCGCATAGGCACTCTCGTACGTATCGGCCAGAATATCGTTGTAAGGGTTCGAACCCGACTCGTCGTAATAACCGTTCTCCGCAGCCAAAGCCTGCGCTTCGGCGATCTTCGCCTCCCACTCGGCGCGGCGCGCCTCGGCCTCGGCCTTGCGGGCTTCGGCAGCGGCCTGCTGCTTGCGGGCGATGGCCGTTTTATCGTGCAGAGCGTACAAATCGTCGTTGGCATACCCCGACGACGCATAGTAGCTCGACGAACAGCCGGCCAATCCTGCGGACAGGATAAGGGTTCCAATTAAAATATTCAACTTTTTCATAGCGCACATGGTGTTTGCGTTAGTTCTTTTCCAATAAACGAAAACCATACCGCTTTTAGTATCGTTTTCACCATATAAACGGCCGGAGCGCAGCAATACTGCACTTGTCCGCCTGATACAAAGATAGAAATTATTTGGCAAAAGCATCAAAACGAACCGCTATAGCCGCATTTTTTCCTGCGGACTGAAATTTTTTTCGCACGAAAATGCCGAGAAATAAAAAATATGTCTATATTTGCAGTCCCAAACGAAAGGTTTTTCGTCCGGGAGATTGGAGAGATGCCGGAGTGGTCGATCGGGCCGCACTCGAAATGCGGTGTACGGGCAACTGTACCGGGGGTTCGAATCCCTCTCTCTCCGCAGTAAAGATTGATTATCAATCAATTACAGAAAAAGCGCACAGTTTTACGCACACAAACGTAAAAACTGTGCGCTTTTTACCATTACCACACTAATAAACCGAATTCAGATTTAATTTTTCAGAATATAGGCTGATTGTGAGAATAATGTACTATATTTGTATATACTAAGGGAAATATATCCGCGCTATGACAACAAAAGAATTAGCATTTGAGTATTTAATGGATTGTTTTATTGATTGGTATAAATCAATAAAAAATGACAATTCATTTCATTATTCATTTACAAAGCTCAAAGTAATCAAATTATTGTTTTTTGCATCAGCAGTAAATGCCAATAACGAAGATCATAATTTATTAGGAACGTTTAATAAGTTTGTAGCTATGCCCTTTGGCCCTGTTGAGAGCGATATCTACAATAAGATGAATCAATCAGCTATAGGAAAATATTGCATATCAGATAAAGAGCTAAAGATTCAAGAAGTTTCAACAGAAAACAACGAGGATAAATTATCTCCGACAATAATTGAACAAATTAATGAATCTGTTGATGCACTAAGGAAGATTAATAATCGACTTGTATTGTATTCTGCATTTGATTTAGTAGACTTATCTCACAAATGGAGTTGTTGGCGTACAACTTATAGTTATGCTCGTCAAATAAACAAGGGGAGCATTTCTATTCCGGATAATTTGATTATAAATAGCGATAAATATTTTATCATATAAATAATGAGCTTGTTCATTAAACAGGCACGAGAATTATATATTTCAACTTTTTCAACTGCCAACTATGGGCAGACAAACGAAAAGTACAAAGAGAATAGCAGGAAAAGCAGTACAGCAGGCAGAAAACCAACAACTTACAGCAGAGCGTCAAATTTTGGCTCGAAAAACGAAATGTGATTTATTGGGATTATACCGTGATTTGACAGCCTCGGACGGCTCCGGTACTTGGATTTAGATTCGAATTTACAGGCGTGTATTGGGATTGCACGCTTTTTTTGTGCCCATTCCCTAACAGGAAGTGCCTGACGGCGCGAAATCGGCGAAAAAGGGGCAAAACAGCCCGGTGTTTAATCGCTCCTTAAACAGCCTTTGAAAACCGGGCGATATTTCGACCTTCCCCCGAAAATTGTACATTTCGTTTTGTTGAAAAAACGGGCATTTTGGGGGTTGGGGTTATAGTTGGGGTTACATTTGGGGTTACAAATTAAGCCGATTCAACCCCCTATAATGCCATATTTCAATCAAAAAACGGGCATTTTTCAGCGATTCGACCCCCTATAATACCAAAAAAACACCGGTAAATCACGGTGCTTTTTGCTATTTATAAGTCTTGTTTTCAGTTCTTTATGCCGATATTTCGGTAAAAATGGCACAAAAAAAATATTTTTCACCCCATTGTGTTGAATCTGACGCTGGCTTTTACCAACGCAACCGCACGAATTGAATCCCTCGGAATTTCTTGCGGGGCATGGCGGGGATTGTGGCTTACCAACCGCACAAATCCTTCAACCTCTGACTTCTGTACATATTTGATAGTGATATAATCCTCACCGTCAAGCGTGAAAGATAAAAGATACATTTCGCCCCACAGCAAACAACCGCTTGCGTTGTTGATCTCCTTATATAGAATAATATCGCCGCTTTTGAGAAGCGGGTACATGGAATCCCCCCGAACATATATAGCCCCATCGCAAGGCGGCAGATCAGGTATTTGCAAATGACTGATAGGGGTTAAATGAGTTGCATCAGCAAAGAGTGCCACCAATCCAGCCGAAGCGTCAAGTTCGTAAAGAGGCACGCTCTGTAAATCTAATTTCCGGTCTGTTCGTAAAGGAAACTGCTCGGCAATGTTTACCCCAGATAGTTGCGTATCCTCCGTATTGAGCATATTGCCTTTCCCGGTTAGTAGCCAAATTGGGTTCAAGTCTAAACAATAGTCTACTATTTTAAGTAAAACGCCCTCGCCTAAATCTGCATTTCGCTTTTCTTGTGTCCGTAAATAGCCATTAGACAGACCTATCTCCTTTTCCAATCTTGTTGGTTTTAATCCTTTTAGGTTGATGTATTCGAAAATTCTATCTATGGCTTTCATTGTTTTATAGAAAAAAGTTTACAAAATTTTGAATAAATAAACTATTGTTTATATATTTGCATCGAGGTTTCAAATGTAACCTCGGCAACAAATATACGAAAATAATTGATTTTATGGCAAAAGTACTCGTGGAGCATGGCGAGGTCGCAAAACTGGCGCGGCTGTTCGGTATAGCCCGAAAAACCGTCAGCGAGGCATTGAGCGGTCAGACCAATACCGACCTCGCAAAGAAAATCCGTAAAGTGGCTATCGACCGGGGCGGAGTAGTCAAGAATAATACCTACAATAAATAAAATCGTAATTATGAAAGAGTTAAGTATTTTTCAGCACCCGGATTTCGGGACGGTTCGCAATGTGGTAATCAAGGGCGAGCCGTGGTTTGTCGCAAAGGATGTCTGCGATATTCTCGAATTAACGAACAGCCGAAAAGCGACGGCCGGACTTGATGATGAGGAAAAGGGTGTAACGATTAGTGATACCCCCGGCGGGCAGCAATCCTTAACCATCATTAACGAGTCGGGATTGTATTCTCTGATCATGCAGAGCCGCAAGCCTCAGGCGAAAGCGTTCAAGAAGTGGGTGACGTCGGAGGTTCTTCCGTCGATCCGCAAGTACGGCTATTATATTTCGCCGACGGCCCCAATATCGCGCAAGGAGCGCAACGCCATCGAACGCTCCTACCTCAAGGCGCTCAACAAGTACATCACCGAGGAGGACATCTACAAGGTTTCGAAGAAGGAGCGCTGCTCGGACAGCCACGTCCGGAGCGTGCTGAACGGTTTCCAGCGTGACAACGACGTGATGCGCGTGCTGCAGGCCCGCGCTTTGGCCAACAAGAACCAATGGGAGGACGCCTATTCTCCGGCCAAGATGGACGAGGTGCTCTCGCAACTGCTGTAAATCCTCCGGCCATGAACAACACGCGCAGAAAGAGCCTCCGGGAGCTTATCGAGAAGACGGAAGGTCTCAAGCTGGAGATCGAAGAGCTCCGCACCGAAGAGGAGGAGTATTACAACAACATGCCCGAAGCCTTCCAAGACGGCGAGAAGGGCGATCGTGCCCAGACGGTGATCGAATACCTCGACGAGGCGATAACGGCCGCGGGCGACGTAATCGAGAACCTAACCTCGGCGGCAGAATAACCAAACCCCTATGAAACGCTTTCTGAAATACTGGGCTATCCAACTGCTGGGGCGTGAGTTCGTCGCCCTGCCCGTAAGGTGCAAGCTGGTCGGGTTGTGGTGGTGTTCCGCGCAGATGTTGATGTGCAGTTGGGCAGACACCAATCCGGGCTGGTCGGCATGGTTAGTAATCGCAAATTTCGTGGGCAGTTGCTTCGCGATGATAACGACGAAAATGATTGAGCGATGAAAGTCATAGTAACCTTTTCGGGTGGGAAAGACAGCCTTGCGGCGTTGTTATGGACACGCGAGCATATCACCAAGAACTTCACGATCGTATTTTGCGATACGGGCTGGGAGCATCCGCTGACCTACGAGTACATCAACCGGATCGCGGATAAACTCCACTTGGATTTGGTGACGCTCAAGTCGAAGAAGTACGACGGGATGGTCGATCTTGCCCGGCAGAAAAAGCGTTGGCCCTCGACGCGGGCGCGGTTCTGCACGGAAGAACTCAAAACCAATCCCACGATCGACTACGTGCTGGACGAGGTTCACGACAATATGCTGATGATTCAGGGTATCCGGGCAGCAGAATCGGCCAGCCGGGCCAAGATGCAGGCGCAATGTACGTACTTCAAGTACTATTTCGAGCCTTACGGTTACGATAAAAAAGGCAAACCGAAAAAACACACTTATCGGGGCAAGGCGGTACGGGCATTTCGGGAGAAGTTCGCCGACGATCTGCTTCGGCCTGTGTTCGACTGGTCGGCGCAGCAGGTGATCGATTACATCCTCGACGCAGGTTTGGAGCCGAACCCACTCTACCGGATGGGCTACAAGCGAGTCGGCTGCTGGCCGTGTGTGATGGCGAATCAGCGGGATATCTTGAACATATCGCGCCAGAACCCGGAGCGAATCGGACAGATCGCCGCACTTGAAACGGAGTTTCATTCATCGTTTTTCGGCCCGAAAAAAATACCTGCCCACGCAATCACCAGCGGCAATAAGTATCCTGACATCCGCGATGTTGTGCGCTATGTCGAATGGCAGCACGCCACGGGCAGTTTGTTCGACGACGACACGGCGACCAGCTGCATGAGTTATTACGGATTATGCGAATGACTATGAAATTACGGGTATTCACAAGTTTTTCCGGCTATGACAGTCAGTTGATGGCTCTTCGGGACATCGGCGCGGACTACGAGTGCGTGGGCTGGTCGGAGATCGACAAGTGGGCGATCAAGGCCCATAATGCTGTATTCCCGGAGTTGGCAGACCGAAATTACGGCGACATCACGAAAATCGATTGGAACGCCGTTCCGAATTTCGACCTGTTCACTTACTCGTTTCCGTGTACCGACATCAGCAGCGCCGGAGAGCAGAAGGGTTTCGACGAAGATTCGGGCACCCGTTCATCCCTGTTATGGGAATGCCGTCGGCCGATTGCGGCCAAGCGTCCTAAATTCCTGCTGATGGAGAATGTGAAAGCCCTCGTATCGGAGAAATACCGTCCGCTGTTTCTCAAATGGGAATCGTGGCTTCGCTCGCTCGGTTATGTCAATTATACGGAAATACTCAACGCCAAAGACTACGGTGTGCCGCAGAACCGAGAACGTGTATTTATGCTCTCCATTCTTAATGGGTGCTGGTATGAATTTCCGCATCCGGTTCGGTTGGAAAAGCGGCTGAAAGACGTACTGGAGTTGGAGGTGGACAAGAAGTATTATTTGTACGAAAATGAGTTGAAAGTCATTAGAGAGGCATTAAAAAAATGGACGAATGTAAACGGCGACACGGATAAAGTGATTCAGATCGGTGCGACAAAGGAAACAGACTGGAACCGACAGCAATACCGGGTATACGATCCGACTGGCATCAGCCCGACGATAACGACGAAATCGGGCGGCGGCCTCGAACCAAAAATTCTGATGCGGGGGCGCGGCTTCAACAAAGGCGGCGAAGCGGATATTCCCGGAACGATTACAGGCAGCGCGTGGGAACAAAATAATCTGCTGTACTATGACGACTGCATCCGCCGCCTTACGCCCCGCGAGTGTTTGCGGCTGATGGATGTTTCGGACAGCGACATTAACAAGATACAAGCTGCGGGAATCAGCGATACCCAGCAGTACAAGCTGGCCGGAAACAGTATCGTAAAGGCCCCGATGATGGGGATATTTGAAAACATGTTGAGGTTGAACAATTAGGAGTCGCAATACTTTTACTCCCGTGTAGCTCAATGGACAGAGCATCGTGAAATGGCTGTGCACGGTCAAGTAACGAAGGTTGCCGGTTCGAATCCGGTCACGGGAGCAAAAACAAAAGGTTGAAGAATGGAAGTTTACAACAATAGGCTTTGTATCACTCACGACGAGCTGACAAACGGCATAATGAGCGGCACGCTCGTTAAGCAGTTACGGTTCCGTGGGCGGATTGAGCAGCTCCAGCGCGGCGGCAACGGCCGTGAAGCTCTGTTCGCCGTGGATAGCCTTCCTGTGAAATACAAAAACGAGGTTTACCGCCGCTACCCCGATCTGCAAGCGCAGGCCGCGAGCAAGGAGTTTATCGACGAGATCGTTCCGGATGGTGTTGCGATGAACTTCTACGCGGACTATTCAATCGACGGCACCCGCGGCTTGGACTTCACCAAGCAGCAGGAGTACGCCAATAACGCCGCGATACTCGAAGCATTCCGCTCACGGCTCGACCGGGCCAACTCGCAGCGCATGCGCGTCAGCAAACCGCGCGTCAAGAAGTCCGAATTTTGGGCGAAGGCGGCAAAGGCGCTGCCCCGTATCGCCGACCGATTCCCGCACTCGCTGCCCGAAAATCCGCGCCGTTTGCAGGAGAAATTTAACGAGTTCTTCCGGGGCGGTAAAGCGAACTACGAGGTGCTGATCTCCGGCAAGTTCCAAAATGCGAACGCCGCGAAAGTCGAGAGCGACGATCAAAAGGCCACGATACTCAAATTGATTTCCGACCCCCGCAACCTGAACGACAAGCAGGTCGTGATGATCTACAATGCCGTTGCCGAGCAACTTGGCTGGAAGACGATCACGGAACGCCCCGTGCAGGAAATGCGCAAAAAGTACGGGCTGGAAACGGCGGCCGGACGCTTGGGCGCTTCGGAGTTCTACAATAACCGCGCGATGCAGGTGAAACGCCGCCGCCCGGCGTTGCCGCTCTACATGTGGAGCCTCGACGGCTGGGATGTGGAGTTGTATTTCCAACGTACGGCTACCGACAAGAAGGGCTATACCGTCACGACCTACTCGAACCGCCTTACCGTGGTGGTCGTCCTCGACCCGTGTACGAACTACCCGATAGGCTACGCCATCGGCGAGCAGGAGAACTCGGCGCTGATAAAAGAGGCTGTTCGCAACGCCGTGAACCATACAGCCGAGCTGTTCGGCCAGCGCTACCGGGCCAACCAAATACAGAGCGACCACTACGCAATGAAGGCCATGTTCCCGATCTATGCGGTCGCTGGCGACAAGGTGACGCCCGCCCGCGTGAAGAACGCCAAGTCGAAACCCGTCGAGCGGTATTTCAAATCGCTGAACGAGGACTACTGCCAACTGTGCCGCAACTGGTCGGGCTTCGGTATCACCTCGGACAAGAAAAAACAGCCGAACGCCGATGCGCTGAACGCCTACCGCAAGGAGTTCCCCGACGAGGCGGGCTGCCGGATGCAGATCGAAAATATCATCGAGGCGGAACGTGCCACCAAGCGTGCCGACTATCTGAAACTGTGGGCCGAGGTCCCGGAAAACCGCCGTTTGCCGCTCTCGACGGAGCAATACCTGCTCAACTTCGGCGCGGAAACGGGCTACAAGAACGCCCTCGAAGGTTCGGGACTGAATGTGAAACTGCTCGGCGCCCGCAGGTCTTACGACTGCTTCGACCTGCGCTTCCGGCAGTACGCGCACATTCGCTGGAACGTGAAGTACGACCCGGACAATCTCGACCAAGTGCTGGCCGTGAGCGACGATGGCGCGCTGCGGTTCATGCTCGAAAGCAAATACGTGCAGCCGATGGCGCTGGTGGAGCGGACCGAGGGCGACGCCGCGGAGCTCGCGCGGGTGAAGCAATACAACACGCAACTCGAAGGGCATGTGAAGGGGCAGCTCGCCATTGCGGGCGAAAGAGTCGAGCAACTGTTCGCCCACAACCCGCAACTCGACAATACCCTTGCCCGTGCGGTACTCTGCGACTCACGAGGCCAGCATAAGGACCAGCGCAACGCCCGGCGGCTCGCGGCTGTGAATGTGAAGGAGATCGAGGTTAAGGCCGTCGAGGAGATCGCACCGAAACCCGCAAAGAAAGAATCAATATTTAATCTCTACTGATATGAAAGACACCGAAAAACAAGCCATCGCGGACCTGCTGAAAGCGTACTGCGATTTGAAGGGCAGCCAAAACAAGGCCGCCGCATCGCTCAACGCCGTAAGCGCCGCTACAATCTCGCAAATCTTTAACGGGAACTGGGAGTTAATCACCGAGGAGATGTGGCGTAATATCGCGGCGCAGATCGGTTACGACCCGCGCAAATGGGTTGTCATACAGACCCAAGGCTATACCCGTATGTATGACTTGCTCCAAGATGCGCAGGAGAACGCGCTGGTGATGGCCGTGACGGGCGATGCCGGGTGCGGCAAGTCGCAGGCGATACAGACATACGCCCGCCAGCACCGCGACGTGTTCGTGCTGTCCTGCTCGGAGTATTGGAACCGCAAACAGTTCTTCACCGAGTTGTTGCAGGTGATGGGCGTCGAAGCTACGGGCAGCACGGTTGCCGAAATGGTTTCCGAAGCCGTCTACAACCTCAAGCGCAAGGCTACGCCGATTATCGTCATGGACGAGGCCGACAAGTTGAGCGATCAGGTGCTCTATTTCTTCATCAGCCTGTACAACAAACTTGAAGATCAGTGCGGCATCGTCATTTGCGCGACCGACTACCTCAAGAAGCGCATCACGCGCGGCGTGAAGGCCAACCGGAAGGGCTACAAGGAAATCTACTCGCGCGTGGGCCGGAAGTTTATCCCGATGCCCGTCGTGAACAACGAGGATATTGCCGCCGTGTGCATCGCCAACGGCGTCACGGACCGGGCGACCATCGAGGAGATCATCGACGATTGCGAGTGCGATCTGCGACGCGTGAAACGGCGTGTTCACGCAGCTAAAAAAGAGGCTTTAAACGGTAATTAAACGCTCTTTAAATGGCAAAGGCGATCAGCAACAAGAACGTCGCGGATGCGAAATTCAACCCGGCCCCGTTCGAGGGCGCGTTCAAGGCGGCCCTCGGCTGTCCCGAATTAAAGGGGTCGTGGTTGATTTTCGGCAATTCCGGTGTAGGTAAAACGACGTTTGCCCTGCAACTCGCCAAGTACCTCACGAACTTCGTCGATAAGGTGGCCTTCGACTCCCTCGAACAAGGGTTGTCGCTCTCGCTGCAAAAGGCATGGAACCGGGTCGGCATGGAGGCCGTCGGCGCAAAGGTGATCCTGCTCGACAAGGAAGGCATCCCGGAACTGCGGGCGCGGCTGGCGAAACGCAAGAGTCCGAACGTGGTAATCATCGACTCGGTGATGTGTCTGATCGGGCTGCGGATGTCGGACTATCAAAAGCTGGTGAACGACTACCCGAACAAGCTGTTCGTGTTTCTCGCGCACGAGGACGACAAGGGCAAACCGTCGCCCGCCATCGCCGAGAAAATCCGCAAGTTGTCCGATATCAAGATGCACGTCGAGGGGTACAAGGTGTTCACGACAACGCGGTTCGAGGACCGGGAAAAGGGCGAAGGCGGCGAGGACTTCGTGATATGGGAGGAAGGCGCAGCGGAATATTTGGCAAACATTGAATAACTGAATAATATGGCAACAAGTGTAATGGAAAAACAACAGAAGTGGCTGCTCCGGCAGTTTCACACCCTTTGCAGCAGGCTGCGCCTGTCTGCTGAGGAGAAAGCTGCGATCATCGAAGGCTACGGCGTCGAGAGTTCTGCGGACATCAACAACGACGATCTGATGAACATCTGCCGCGCACTCGAAAAGCGGCTCGACAGCAACGCGGTGAAACTCGACCGCCTGCGCAAGCAGGTGATCGCGGCCATCGGCGGCTGGCTGCGGATGCAGGGCAAGCCGGAGAACATCGCCGACATCAAAGCGATTGCGTGTCGGGCCACGAAGTCCGACAACTTCAACCGCATTCCTCCCGAACGGCTGCGCAATGTCTACAACGCCTTTCTCAATAAGCAGAAAGATTCCCGCATGATCGACGAGCTGGTAAGCATGGCGATCTACTCGCAGAGTGAACAACGACAAATACCTAACTGACATGACAATCACACAAGAACGATTTCTCGAACAATTCGCCCAGCAACTCGTTGATTATGGGTTTATGCGCAAGAACTTCCCCCGCGCCGTTGTACTGGAAAAGCGCATGACCATATCCGAGGGCATGGACTGCAACGTGCATGTATCGTGGCTTCCCAAGTCATGGCCCGTTGTCAAGGTTCAAATCCGTATCGGTTCTATTCTGCTCCCGTATGATGTGACCGTCGGATTGCTGATGGACTACAAAGGAGGCCCGGATGAAATTCTTGCTCAACTCGTCAGAAAGACAACGGAAGGCTTTGCCGACATCATCATCAAACAACTATAATCCGCTATGAACGACAAATCAATCATCGGTTTCGGCTACAAGCCGAACTACGCAAAGGCCGTGTGCCTTAAAACGAACAGCACAACCCGTCTCGGCGATGTGGAGTACAAAATCATCGCCGACCCCTACGAACGGGAATTTGTAGAACTTGAACCTGTGCCGCTGTCGCTATTCGGCGAAAAAAAGAAAGTTTTGCAAAATGCGATGGCCGTAAACGTCCTCGACTCGGTTACGGGGCTGACCTATGCGGTTGAGTATGCACCCGCAAACCTTATCCGTCCGCCCAAGGAGTACAAATGGGGCGACATTGAAATTCTCGTCGGCGGTCGCCGCCTTCCGGTTAAAACAATAACACGGGAATGTGAGCGGAAGCGCCCCGCTGTGATGGACTCGGACGCTTTCCTTCGGCGCATGAAAGAGATCGCACAGGAGATCGACGATATTACGGATGCAAATCCGGACCTACTCGGTGGCTGTTCCGTGGCGTTCTTCGCCGCTAACAAGACCAACGCGGGGCTGACCACTAACGGAGTTAGTCGGGTTTGCGGAAATCCGGAAAACCTTGTAGATAGTATCTCCATTCCGGCCAAGAAAAACAAGAATATCGCGGAGGTGATCGGTAAAGCAGCGAACAAATTGGTCGCTTGGTAACTGAAAAATTAACCCACCCAAAGCAGGACGAAGTCGCCGAGCGGTTGGATTCAGAACCATGATCGAGCAAACTTTAGCAGAACCATTGCAAATCTACGCAGAAGCGGTGCGGGAAACGGCCCGCCTCTGCGAATGGCTTGCAAAGCATATCGGGAATATCGGCCGACGGTCGGAGCAGCCCCGGGCAAAAAAGGCAACCGAACAATTAAAACAACGAATTTTATGGCAAAAAGAGCAAAGAAGATCATCGTGTCGGGCATCACGCGCGAACAGATGGAGGAAGCCTTCGGCCGTTATGCGACAGCGGACGCCGAGGTGCAGAGTATCAACGCGGCGATGGACAAGGAGTTCGTCGCCATCCGGGAGCGGAACGCCGAACGGCTCGCGGAGCTGGAGCAGCAGAAAACCGAGTCGTTCGAGGTCATGCAGGTATTCGCCACGGAACAGCGCGAGGTGCTGTTCTCGAAGCGCCGGAGCATGGAAACGACGCACGGCGTTATCGGCTTCCGCACAGGCAACCCGCAACTCAAACCCCGCCGGGGCTTCACATGGGCGGCCGCGCTGGAACTGGTCCGGGAGTTCCTGCCGTCGTACATCCGCACCGAAGAAGCGATTGCGAAAGACAAACTCCTTGCTGACCGTGAAAACGAGGAGATCGCTCCGCTGATGGAGAAGTGCGGCATCATCGTAGGCCAAGCCGAAACATTTTATGTCGAACCCAAAAAAGAGAAGGAGGATTAAGCCGAATGTGTAAAACGCGAGAGTACCGCAAGGCAACCGTCGAACTGTGCCGCAACTGTGGCGGTCGAGGCTACGTTCACGACCCCGGATTTTGCGGGGACAAACTGATGGAAGTATCAGTCGTTTCCTGCCCGGTTTGCGACGGCCGGGGCCGCGTCTGGAAGGTGAATGCCGGGACGGTTAAGATCGAGCCGTTCACGGACCAAGACAGACTGCAGGAATAAAAAAACTCGCCGACCGAAATATCAGCCAACGAGTCAAAAGGTGGAAGTTTTGACAAAGATAGCGATATTTTCGGAGAATGGGCAAAAAAGGTGTAAAAAGGAATATCAACACGCTGCGACGTATCAAACTGGTTTGCGACATCGTGAACGAACATTATGAAGCTGGTGTATTGAAGAAGTGCTACAAGGCGGTATGGCGGGAGCATGTTTACCCGGTGTACCCGATGTGTTACCGCACGTTCCTCAATTACATTTCCACCCCACCCAAAGAGTTGAACGAGGCCGAGGTAGCCGAACGCCAGCGGCAACTCTCGCTATTTTAACAACAACCCCCAGCCATACGGCCGGGGGTTGTTCGTTACTGGCCCGGCCGCAGCTCGAAACGCTGCACCGACGATGCGGTTCCGGGAATCTTGCACCCCGACGCATCCCGGCAGAAGGCGACCCAGCTTTCGATGTCGTCGCATACCTGCTCGTGGTTGTGGTCGGTTGCAGATTCGGCCTGCCGGAACGTCCCGGCCTGCCGGACGCCGTCGTCGAAACTGAACGAGAGTAGGGCCTGCGTCACGCCGTTGATGATGTCGAAGCGTTCGAGGGCTTTGTCCTGATAACGTCCGCCCGCCTCGGCCGTGGCCGCCGTCGCGGTAACGACATGCAACCGCATCAGAATATCGGCCTCTCGCACTTTATGCCCGCCGTAATTCCAGCGGATGGGGTCGTATTCGACCAGCAGCGCAGGTGTTGCGAACGGTCGCTGTTTGACAAGTTGCAGGATGTTCTCGTTCCACAAGTCGAAGTGCTGGAACGCGGGGCGCTTGCCTTTGCGTTTGTCGGCATCCGGCTCGAAGGTCGGCACGCCATCCACGAAAATAATCTGTTTGAGCCTTTCTTCGAGGGCCAAATAAAGGGTCTTTCTCATATCTTGGTGATTTTGGTAAGGTCGCGGCTGATGCGTTCGAGGTGTCGGGTCATAATGTCGGCGATGGCCCGCTGCACCTTCGTGTGGTCGCCGATGAACTGTCGTTGCGGCATGCGCATCATCCGGGAGTGCGCCCGCACAATGGAGCGACGTCCGCGCACGTTGCGGTAATGGGCCGGGACGTTCTGCCGGAACACGCCGCCTTCGTTGTGCAGAGCAGTATAAGGTTTGTCGGAGGTGAACACGACGCTGCGGCCGCGCACCTGCGCCCGGATGCCGCGCCGCATCGCCCCGGTCACGATCAGGATCGTGGGACTGCCGCCCTTCGAGTAGACCTTCTTCGGCCGCCATTTGGCCTCGAAGAATCCCTGCTCGCGGAAGTTCTGATCGAACATTTCCGCCAGCTTTACCCGCATATCGCGCAGCACGGCAGGCATGATGTTGTTATTTTTAGGCATTCTTTTGTTTTTGAGCGGAAAAACCGCTATTTTTGCGAAAACGCATCATTTATCCAATGGACTACGGCAATTTACAGCTCCGGAGCAAGTCGTTCCTCGACTTCACTACCGACCCTGCTGTCCTCGACGAGATTCTCGGCGGGCATAGCGAGGCCGACAAGGATGATTTTTTGCGACATGTCGATCAGGATCGGGCCATGACCTTCATGTACTTTGCAGACTTATGCGGGGACAAGAAATTGGCGCAGGCCATCGAAAAGGAGTTCGGCGAGGAGTGGCGGGCCATTCATAACGAATAGTCCTTTATTCGACCAACTCCGAAAATTCGATTTCTCTGTTTTGTAGGCATCGCGTTACGATCTTCACCGCTTCACCCTTCGTCAGTTTCTTCCCGTCAGCTTTATGTGCTCCGCCCTTTATCAGAGCAGCCACTAACCCGTCTTTCTGTTCGTTGTACGGCTGTGTGAACAAATGTTCCCGCACGGCTGCCAGTACGCTGTCGGCATCGGCTCCGGTCTGCTCGATGGCTTTGCAGTAGTTGCGCACCCACGTATTATATCCCGTCGATTGGCGGTCGGCCATAAATTCGGGATGTTGCATCTTTCCGCCTACCCCTTCGTAGAACTCCGGCAGGGTCTTGCGTGCGACGAATTCGTTTGCCAATTCCATGTAATCCGTCTGAAAGTGCGTTCGGAATGTATTTCCCGGTTTGCTCCGGTTGTGGGTGATCTCGTGCCAAAAGGTCGCCAGCGCATCGGCCTCGTCGAAGGTGATCTCCTTCCCCTGCCGCAGCTTGGTGAGTCCGGCCAGCACGTTGTCGAGCCGTGCCTTCGTCATGGCGATCAATCCCCGCATATCCGTGTATCCGTTCACGCCGTGCTCGGTCGTTGATATTAACGAATTGAATCCGCGCTCGAACCATGCCCGGCGCACCTCGGAGGCGTTCAGGAAATCGACGACTTCCTGCGGGGTCCGCAACTCGACGGCCATCTGCTCGACGGTCTTCTTCACCTTCGCCGGGGCTTTTTGGTATGGGTGCTTCGCGGGGAATATTTCGAGGGTCTTGCCCGCGTTGAACCGGAACATCTGCGCCTTCGGGGTCCGGGTGTACTCGTCGCCTATGGCCGTGGCCTTGTCGCTGTCCGAGCGCGGATAGTCGTCGCGCAAGACCTGCACGACATTGCAACGGCAGTTCCAGCCGTTGGGCGGCAGGTAGCGTTCCCAAAACTTGTCGCTCGGCGGCAGGGTCACGCCGTCGAGCTGGCGGTGCGCTTCGCGGACGCGCTCGTCGCCAGCCGTGCGGTATTGCAGATCGTACTGGTCGCCGTCCTTTTCCCACTCGTGCCATTTCACGGCCATCTGTGCGGAGTGGACGGCGTGATTGTATTCGGCATAAAGATAATTGCCGTTATACTGTCCGTCGATGGCCTTCACCTCGTTGTAGAAGTCGGGCCACGATTTGGTGCTGCCGTCCTCGTTGGTGAGTGACAGCCCGACCTCGGAAAGCGAGTGATAGGTTTTCAGCCCGGAGAAGATGAACACGTTGTTCCGCAGCGCCGCCGTCAGTTCGGGCGGAGTCTCGTGCGACACGGAGATCGTCGAGCCGAGGACGCGGTTCGTCTCGTCGATCAGCGCACGCACGGGCTTACTTTCGAGCATCTCCGGGGTAAAGCCGCCGCAGTTGTAAACATAGCGTGCCGCCGTGTCGAATCGGTCATGATCGAAATCGGGCTTTCGAGCCGCTTTTAGCGTCAGTTCTCCCGGAGCGTACAAGTCCGCCATCGCCCGGCGGAACAGGGCGTAATGCGCCGATTTCGCGGCATGCGTGGCGGTTTTCGTTTCGGGACTGTCCTTGCCGCCGTCGGGGTCAGTCCCTACTCGAAAAAACCGTCCGCACGTTTGGCGGTAATGGGTATCTTGTAGCGGTCGATGAAATACTGCGGGTCTACATCGTAATACTGTAATACCACCCGCTCCATTTCGCGGCGCTCGGACGGCGTGAACGAGGCCGCCTCGTCCCAGTCGAAAATCAACCCCTGCAACGGAAATCCGTGTTCGATCATCAGGGGAATGAGTTTGTCGTTTACGATATTCTTCACCATCGTTGCGTCGGCTGCACAGACGTTGCCGAACACTTCGAGATGCACCTCACTCTGCGAGAGCGACGAGCCGCTGTCGATGGTCATCGTTTGGTTCAGTACGCCCTTCGACATTTCGGAGTTCGCCCGGTCGATTCGCTTGTCGTAAACATTGAAGGCATCGCCCCGGCTCGACTCTTTGATGTCAATGTCGGTTCCGTCGGGGAACAGTCCCCATGCGGCCGCGCCCATGTTCGCCAGCATCGACTCGATGCGGCTGCGCTCGGACCCTGTCTGCGCGGCGGTCTTGGCGATGCGGATGGGCATGCCGAAAATTTCACCGAACACATCCCAGTAGGCCAGCATGTTCTTCTTCGAGAACGCCTGCGGCACGCATTTGAGCAGCAGGCCGAGATCACGGGGGTTGCCGACCTCGACGCACCACTTTTCAAGTCCACCCGTGCGGTAGCTCACGCCCTGCTGGGGATCGTCGCCCGCATCCTTCACGATGACGCCATACTCCTGTATGACGTGCTTACGCGGCACAAGCGATACGTCGGTGAAGGTACGCACGCCGTTCACGGTCGTAACGTCGCCCAACTGAATGAGCGAGTGCCCCCAATAACGAGACTCAAGCACATAGCTCACGAAGTCCGCGAACCATTGGCGCTCGAAAATCTTCATTGCCGTATCGTCCTCTTTCCCGTCCTCGGTTTTCAGCACGAATTTCTTTTGCAGGGTCTTGCCGTCCCGCTGGCCGATGCAGCCCGTGAGGTGCAGGTCGATCAGCGCGTCGGTGTAGCAGTCGTAAAGTCGGCCGCGCTTGGGGTTCTCGACATTGAGCGCCATCTGCCATGCCTGCCGCCATGTCGCAATATCTTTCTGCGAGAGACGTGCCGCAACCTCGTTGAGCTGGATGAGGACGCTTCGCTTCTGCTCGATGGTTTTGGCCGCGCGGGCGGCAGCCATCAGGGACTCGTATGTGCGTGATTCGAAATCGGGAGCCGCTTTTCGGGCGGCCTTGTTCTTACCCATTCAATCGGTGTTTAAACGGTGTTTGAAAGGTTTTCAATAGGTATATTTTCGGGCAGGCAGGGAGCCGAAGCGCACCGGGTTCTGCGGGTCCTCGCCGTCCTCGGATTCATACAGCGGCAAGTCCGGCATGGCCTTGCCGCTCTGTACGTCTTTGAGCCATGCGATCGCATTTTTGTACATGGTCTCGCGTTGCTCGTTGCCCATGAACTGCGGTAGCGACTGTCCGAGGTAGAACAGGGCGATACTCACAGTGACGCGCACGAGCATCGCATTTCGCTTGTCGCCCGTTTGTGCAAAAGCCTTCGCCGTGTCGTAACGGGCGCGCAGATAGCCTTCCACTTCTTCCTGCGCGCTCCGTTCGGCGTCGCGGCGGGTCTGCTCGTCGCTCTGCGTGATGATGTCGAGGGTGTCGTCGTTGCAGACGACCTTGTAATCCCGATCTTCGAGAAACATTCGCTATTTGGTTTTATAGATGGCAATGGCCGCGATGTCGGCGACCTTCACGCCACGGCGATAAACCTGCTCGGAGATCAGCGTGCGGATGCGCTTTTTGGACACACACAGCGGACGGCCGCCGAGGGTGATTACAAACTGTTTCTTTCCGGTCCGGCGTTTCCGTTCGTCGGCGATGCGAATCTGTTTTTTGAGTCGGTGCTGGAATACCAGCGCCCTGAATAATTTTACCATAAATTTTTAGCTGATATATGCCTGTACCCGACCGACGGCGTGAACGCCTGTTGTCGGGTGTGCTGTTGCAGTTTATAGATGGCTCCCTCGTCGGCGTCGGGGGCGTCGTCATGGCCCGACATACCTTTCTCGAAGCATAAGGTCTGATCGAGTCCGGCCAGCATGTCGGGGTCGTTCCGTTGCTTGGCGTTGTAGTACACGAAGCCGCGCTCCCACAGGGGCGAGATCGCCTCGATGCGCTGGAACTTGTCAGGCTTTTTTCGACGGTCGGCCCGGATGGGCAACTGATAGCCGCGGATGTTTCCCTCGCGGGTGAACTCGTCGAGGATGATGTCCTGCAAAAAGTTGGCTTCGATGTAGTATTCGGCTACGGCTTTTTCGGGCATCCGTTCGTGCAGGTCGTACCACCAGCGCACCATTTCGGAGACGGAACATTGCCGGACGAACGCCGCGAGGCAATGCAGCTCGGTTCCGGCCTTGCCCCACAGTTTGATGGCCTTGTAGTCGTTCTTGGAAGAACTTTTGAACGACGGGTCGCAATAGGCCACGAGATAGTCGTACTTGTCAAGCGGCAGCGGGTTCTTCCATCGGACCCACTCCTGCCGGAACACCACGCCCTCGGTGATCGGGTTGTTCATGTACTCCTTTTGGAAGGAGCGGTAGCCCATGAAATCGGCCATCTTCTGCACCTCCTCGCGCGACCACTTCGCGGCCCATGACACGTTACCCTTCTTGTCGAGGATATTCACCTGCGAGACGTGTATACCTTTGGCCTTCGCCATCGCTGCCAGCACAGAGTTCTTGCTGATAAGGTTGCCGACCATGATGAAGCGTCCGCGGCCGCCGTCGAGCGTTCCGAACAGGGCTTCCTTCACCCAATTCACGAGCCGCTTCACACGTGCCTCGTTCCCGCACAGTTCGTCGTCGTCGAGGTCGTCGATGACGATATAGTCGGGGCGGCGGCTTCGGTAGCGCAGGCCGCGCGGGGACTGCCCGCGGCCGCGGGCGAAGAAGGCGCAGCCGTCGGCCGTCACAAACTTGCCGTCCTGCCAATCGCCTGCGTTATACTGCACGCCGAAGTCGGCGATATATTGCTGGTTGTATTGCAGCTCCGCCTGCAGGTCTCCGAGCAGCGTTTTGGCGTTCTCCTCGGACTTGCCAACGAGGACCATTACGTTGATCTCGCGCGGCTCCTGTATTTTCAGCCACAGGGGCATGAAGATGTCGAAGTGCGTACTCTTGGCGTGACCGCGTGCCCACTTTTCGACTCCTTTATAGTTCGGGTCCTTGCGGACGCGGTTCGCGGCCTCGATGTGAAACGGGGCGCACTCGGTATGTTTTCCCGTCGCCGGGTCGTCGGTGTAGTGTGGGAAGTAATAGTTTACGAAGAAGTTGTAGTCGGTCCGGGCACGCCTGATGCGTGCCTGCTTCTCGGCTGGCGACTCCGAACGAACGGTCGTCCGCTCTTTTACGACGATGCACCATTGCCGCCATTCGGCATAAGTTTTTACAACGCTGCTGCCCATCGTTATTTCACTTTACCGATACTGAGCTGTTCGACGATGAATTTATTTTGCAGGTCGTTTACGACCTTGCGGAACTCGGCCGTGACATCGGGGTCGAACTCCGCGCGTTGTTCGAGCCAGCGGCCGAAGGACATAAAGCACTCCATGTAATCGACGACGGACACGTCTTTGTCGAGGGTCTTTATTGTTGCGGCCATCTTCGCCAGTTGGTCGCTGCTACTTCCGACCGCCGCAGGGTCGGAAGCCTTGCCGAGATTCTCGGCCACATTGTTTATAGAGCGCAGTACGTTGTTCACGACTTGTTTTCGTGTCAACGACTGCGCTACTTTTTTTTCGGCCCAGCACCCGGCGGCGACCCACGCGCCGATGGTGTTCTTCGACACGCCGACCTTCTCGGCGATGATGTTCTGCGGCGTGCCCTGCATATACAGAAGTTCGGCGAACTCCTTCAATTCTCCGGCGATTTTCCTACCCATTCATACGAAAAAAAATGATGCCCTGCGAGGGCGTTCGACGGGGCAAAGTTGCGCCATAAACAGAAGTATGTAAAATGAAGTGTAAGGTTTTTACACTCCGATTGTTACGCCGGATTTAGCCCTGCATCTTTGCATCTGAATCGCGGGGTGGAGCAGTTGGCAGCTCGTGAGGTTCATTCCCTCAAGGCCGCGGGTTCGAGTCCCGCTCCCGCTACAAACCTTTTTTGCATCCGAGGCCGACCGACCCGCCGACATTCTGTCGGCGGTGTCCGAGGCCGTAAAAAAACTGAATGGCAAGAGAAGCAGTCATTACCAGCAACAGCGTGAACGCCTACGGCACGCGAGTCCTGACCGAAGGTCTCGACATTTCGCAGTATGAGAAGAACCCCATCGTGCTGTATATGCACAAGCGAGGTATTCCCATCGGCACGATGAACGACCTGCGCGTCGAGAACGACCGACTGTTCGGCACGCCGCAGATCGACGGCGACACCGACGAGGAGAAGGTAATCGCAGCCAAATGGGAGCGCGGCACGCTGCGCATGCTGTCCGCAGGTATCGAAATCCTCGAATGGTCGGACGACCCGCAGAATGTGGTGCAGGGACAGACCCGGCCGACGGTCACGCGCTCGAAACTCGTCGAGGTGTCAATCGTGGACGTGGGCGCGAACGACGACGCCTTACAGGTTCGCCTGTACAGCGGCGGCAAGCTGCTCACACTCGCGCAGGGCGAAGACAACGACCTGCTGCCGCTTCTCAAACCCGACAACGACGACAAACCCCAAAACAAGATTTTTCAGATGAATGAAATTTTGATGTTGCTCGGCCTTCCGACTACGGCGACCGAAGCAGACGCAGCAACCGCAATCCGGGCGCTGAAAACCGAGAACGAGACACTCACGCTGGCCCGCATCACCGATGCCGTGACGGCGGCGAAGGACAATCGTCAGATCACCGAGGCGCAGATGCCGAAGATGATCGAACTGGGCAAGAAGGCCGGCATCGACACGCTGCGCGACACGCTGGCGATGATGACGCCCGCATCCAAGCCGATGGACTTCATCGACGGCGGCAAACCGCAGGGCGGCAACATGACGCTCTCGTGGGACAAGATGTCCGACGAGCAGAAGATCGAGCTGCGCGAGCAGAACCGCTCGGAGTACATCCGGCTGTACAAGGCTCACTACGGCTTCGCGCCCAACTTCACCAACTCCCTCAAGTAGATTCACCTCTAAACATTCCCTTTTTCTGAATGAGAAAATTCCTTTTTGCCCTTTTGGGCATGCTCGCAGCGCTCGGTGTCAATTCCGCAGTCGGGGCCACCATTGCCTGCGTATTCGACTTTAACCCCATTGCGGGCATCGCGGCCGTGAACGGCATGTCGGCGGCCTCTGCGCTGTGCGGCGGCTTCATGCCTTCGGGCGTGCTGGCCGCGGGTATCTATCCCGAAGCATGGACGGGCGAACTTATCAAAGCCTTCCGGACAGCCGCGGAAAGCATCGGCTGGTACAATGCCATTCGCGCCTACGACTCGTATGTGAAAGCCGACGCCATCCACTTCGTCGATGTCGGTGCGGACCCTGAAATTTTGGTAAACAATACGACCTACCCGCTGACCGTACAGGAACTCCCCGACGGTGACAAGTCCGTGCAGCTCGATAAATTCCAGTCGCGCCCGACTCCTATTACCGACGATGAACTGCATGCCATCGGTTACGACAAGATGGCCCTCGTGATCGAGAAACACAAGGACATGTTCTTCGAGAAGAAGTACTCGCGGGCCATCCATTCGCTGGCTCCCGCCGAGAACACGGCCAAGACCCCGGTTATCACAACCACGGGTGACGTAACACCCGACGGTCGTAAAAAACTGATCCGCGCGGACATCGTGTCGCTGAAAAACAAGTTCGACAAACTGCGAATCCCCAAAGAAGGCCGCATCCTCGTACTGTGTGCCGACCATGTCGCCGACCTGCTGGAGACGGACCAGCGCTTCGAGAAACAGATGTACGACTACACCACGGGCAAGATCGCCAAGATGTACGGCTTCGATGTGTACGAGTACGACGAGTGTCCCTACTACGACACCACGACGCTCAAAAAGAAGGCGTTCGGCGCGGTTATCGGCGACAACGACCGTCAGTGTTCGGTAGCTTTCACGACCAAGCGGGCGATGCGTGCCGACGGCTCGACGAAGTCCTACCTGCGCCCCGCCGATCTCGACCCGGAGAACCAGCAGAACATCTTCTCGATGCGCACGTACACGATCTGTCTGCCGCTGCGTAACGAGGGCTTCGGCGCCATCGTGAGCGCAAAAGCAGCATCGGAAACCCCTGCGGCATAATACAATGAAAAAGGCTCTGCAATATCTGGTCATTCATTGTACCGCAACCCCCGAAGGCCGGGAAGTGTCCGCCGCCGATATTCGGCGGTGGCACACGGCCCCCGTGTCAGAGGGCGGCCGGGGCTGGCGTCAGGTCGGATATACAGACCTTTTTCACTTGGACGGCACGGTGGAGCGGTTGGTCGGGAACAACGAGGACGCATTCGTGGACCCGTGGGAAATAACAAACGGCGCGGCTGGTTACAACGGTGTGGCGCGGCATATTGTTTACGCTGGCGGCTGTGCCGCCGACGGCAAAACGCCGAAGGACACCCGAACACACGCGCAGAGGGAAGCGCTCGAACGCTACGTTATCGACTTCCACGAGAAAAACCCGAAAGTGAAAATCGTCGGCCACCGCGACCTGCCGGGCGTCCGTAAAGCCTGCCCGTCGTTCGACGTTGCGGCATGGCTCAAATCTATTGGAATCGAATGCCCGCAGAAATAATCCTCGCCCTTATCGGCATAGCCGCGACCCCTGTGGCTGCGTGGCTCTCGTCCCGGCTTACCCGGCAGAAGTACGACACCGAGATAGCGAAGCTGCGGGCGGAGGTTGCCTCGGCGAAGGCCGACGCCAACCGCAAGGAACTGGAAAACGCCCGGCTGGGGAACGAGATCATCATGCAGAATATCGTGCGACCGCTCGAAGGCCAGGTAAAACGACTCAACACGAATGTTTCACGACTGGAAAAGGCTATCGGCAAGGTTTCTACCTGCCCTCACGCTGCTGAGTGTCCTGTTATTCTCGAATTGCAGTCCGCAGAAACGGCTTGCCAAGACGCAGGAGCAGCGGACAAATAACACGCATGAGCAGTTCGCCGCCGACCGGGAGATCACGCGAGACAGTATCTTTTTCCGGGAGTTGTGCGAGGCCCTGCGCGAGCAGCTCGCCATCGAGCGGACCCGTAACCGGACCACGGCCGAGGATGTCGAAACCGTCACACGGGAGTACGACACGAGCCGCCCGGCCGACACGCTGACCGGGAAGCCGCCCCTGCTGCGGGAAACCACCCAGCGACGCCACCGCTCCGACTCGGTGCAGGATTCGAGCCGCCTGCGGCAGACGCAGGCACGCGACACCCGCACGGCGGCCGGGAGCATGACGCAGGAACAGGACCAGCTACACCTGCGCGGGGAGTCGGACCAGCAGACGGCGACCGACACCGCGACCACGACCAAGAGCCGCCGCGGTCTTACATGGTGGCAAAAGGCCCTTTGTTTCGTGGGCCTGTTGTCGCTGACATACATTTTTTACCGCTTTTTCAAGAACAAGTAACCCATCCACAATGGCAAACAAGAATACGAAAGCCGCGTCCCGCAAGGCCGCAGCGAAACAGAACCCCGAACAGGTCCCGGCCGAACAGCCTGCGGACATCGTACCCGATCAGCCGCAGGCCGACCCGGAGCCGGACGGCAGCGAGACTTCCGAACTGGCTCCCGCTTCGACTGAGCAGCCCGACACAGCCCCCGCCTCCGAGCAGGTCCCGGCCGAACCGTCGGCCCGGTCCGAGAAAACAGCTCCGGCAAAGAGTGCCGCACGCAGTTCGGGCAAGGCGTCTGCCGAAAAGAAGACCATCCGCGACACCGCAGCGCAGGCCGTGGCGAAGCAGGTGTTCCGGAGTCACCCCGGCAAACAGACGGTCTATGTGACCTCGGACGGCACGCCCTTCTTCGTGAAGTGCGACGCCGACAACCACGGCCGCACCCTCGACGACAAGCTCGTCGTCACAGTCACCAACGAAAACTACAAAGCCTAATGCAGTCTTTGAAATTCACCCGCACCAACGGGAACATCCCCAAGAAACTGGCAGGAGAAGATCATGTCTCCGGTTTGGTGATCTATTCGGCCGCGCTGCCTTCGGGCTTCTCCGAGAGCGAGCGCATCAAAGCCGTTTCGACCATCGAAACGGCCGAGGCGCTGGGTATCACGGCGGACGCTGACAACTGGGACATCCGGGTCCTGCACTACCAGCTTTCCGAAATCTTCCGCATCAATCCGGGCATCAGCCTGTACGTCGGCATTTTCACCAGCCCCGAAGGAGCCAACACCTATGCCGAGGTCAAGAAGATGCAGAACTTCACCGACGGCCGACTCCGGCAGCTCGGCGTATGGGACGGACGCACACCCCTCGCGGCCGACAACCTCACGGCCCTGCAAGGGGTCGCTGCGACGCTCGAAGAGCAGGATATGCCGCTGGGCATCATCTACGCTCCGAAGGTCTCGGCCGTGGCGTCGCTGCCGAGCAATCTCGCGGGTAACAAGGAGCGCGTATGGGCGGTGATCGGGCAGGCCGGGAGTTCAACGGGCGCAACGCTCTATGCCGATGCCGAAAACACGGAGAAAGCATCCGTTTCGGGCCTTGGCGTGGTCCTCGGTATCGTGTCGCTGGCTGCCGTTCACGAATCTATCGCGTGGATCGAGAAATTCCCGACGGGCGTCGATGTCCCGGCCTTCGGTGACGGCACGCTGCTGAAAACGCTGGACCGCGCCGTCGTCGAGGCGCTCGACAAATCGCGTTACCTGTTCTTCGTGACCTACGCCGGACTGTCCGGGTCGTATATGAACGACTCGCACACGATGGACGCCCCGACGAGCGACTACGCTTACATCGAGAACGTCCGCACGATGGACAAAGTTGTGCGCGGCATCCGCACCTACTTGCTGCCGAAGCTCGGCGGCAACGTCTATATCGACAAGGCTACGGGGCAGTTGCAGACCCACAGCGTGGAGTTCTTGCAGACCACGGCCCAGAAGGCCCTCGAAGATATGGAGAAGGCGGGCGAGCTGAGCGGCTACGTGGTCGAAATCGACCCCGATCAGAACGTGCTGTCCACGTCCGAGATCGAGTTCGTAATCCGGCCTATCGGCGTCGGTGTCGTGCGTCGATTCAAGGTTAAGATCGGCTTTGCCGAGAGTGTCTAACCACAAATCCAACACAGAATGAACATCAGAAACGGAGTGCCGCTGATTAACGGCGTAGAATACGCTTGGGGCGACATTGCCACTGCGGCGAACGGCGTGCCGTTCGTCGGTATCACCGCAATCAAGTACGGCGACAAGCAGGACGTGCAGAACAACTACGGCGCCGGACGGCATCCCGTGTCCCGCTCGAAGGGGCGCATCACGCCGTCGGCCGCGATCACCCTTTACAAAAGCGAGATCGTGGCTTTGCAACGGCAGGCCCCGAACGGTCGCCTGCAGGACATCGCACCTTTCGATATTACGGTGTCGTACCTGCCCGAAAGCGGTATTATCACGACCGACAAGATTCGGAACTGCCAGTTCGACGAGAATAAGGTGGACTGGAAGGAAGGCGACCTGAACCAGCAGGTCGAGCTTACGCTGATTCCCTCGCATATCGAGTGGGGCCAGCCGAAGATATAACCCAATCATCAATCAACTATGGAGAATAAACAGGAACAGAAAGCCAAGGAACTGGCCGCCAAACGTGCCAAGTACCCCGTCCTCGACGGCGGTGTCACGGACGAAATGCGCCAGTCGTGGAAGCAGGCCAACGGCCGGGTCATCGCAGTAGATGTCTTTGACGACATGGCCGAGGAACACCATGTCGCCTACTTCCGCCGTCCGACAATGGACGTAATGTCGGCCGTCAACGCCGTGAGCAAGCAGGACGAACTCAAAGGTGCCGACACGATGTTCAAGAACTGCTGGCTCGGCGGCAGCCCGCTCGTTCAGAGCGATGCGATTCTCAAAACGTCGGCCCTCGGTGCGCTGGGCAGTCTGTTCGCCACCTGCCACACGGAAATAAAAAACTTGTAGGGGCGCACACCCTTTCGGACATCGAGGACGAGCAGACGATTACGAAGGGGTGCGCCCTGATCCGGGCGAATTTTCACATCGACCCCGGTACGCTGACCTATGACGAGTGGGCGGGATTGTATGAGCAGGCCGTATGGCTGGAACGAACGCGCCTCCTCGCGCTCGGAAAACTGTTAGAGAAACTTTTTGCGGAAGAACCAAAAAAGTAGTGAATGAGCAGCTACGCATTTAACTATTCCTTCAATATCACGGGCAACTGCGATGTTGTCGTGCAGGGCATCACGCAGGGCGTGAAGGACCTGAACGACAAAATCCACAAGTCCGTCGGGCTGTGGGATAGCTTCGAGGGCAAGCTGCTCGCGCTAAATCAGTTCACGCAGTACATCGAGGGCGTGGGCCGCACGATGCAGGAAACCCTGCAGCCGGGTGCTGCGCTCAACGCTTCGCTGGCCGACCTCTCGGCCATATCGGGCGAAACGGGCGAAAGTCTGCGGACGATCGAAGGCTACGCCCGCGATACGGCAAAGGCGTTCGGCGGTTCGGCGGCGCAATCCGTCGAGTCGTACAAACTCCTGCTGTCGCAGCTCTCGCCCGAACTGGCGAAGTACCCCTCGGCGCTCAAAGCGATGGGCGACAATATCGCCGTTCTGAGCAAGACGATGGGCGGCAATGCCACGGCTGCGGCCGAGGTGCTGACTACGGCCATGAACCAGTACGGGGTGTCGCTGGCCGATCCGATGGAGGCGAGCCGTCAGATGGCGAAGATGATGAACGTAATGGCCGCCGCCGGGCAGGCGGGTTCTGCGGAGCTGCCGACGATCAAGGTCGCGCTGGAGCAATGCGGTATGGCGGCCAAGGCGGCGGGCGTGTCGTTCGAGGAAACGAACGCGGCGATTCAGGTGCTCGACAAAGCAGGGAAAAAGGGGGCCGAGGGCGGCGTCGCGCTGCGTAACGTCATGGCGATACTTTCGACCGGACGCTTCCTGCCCAAAGACGTGAAGGAGGAACTGACGGCGGCGGGCGTGAACATCAACGCGCTCACCGACAAATCGAAGTCCCTCACGGACCGTCTAACCCCGCTGAAAAAGGTACTCAACGACTCGGCGCTGTTCACGAAGTTGTTCGGCCGGGAAAACAGCAACGCGGCAATGGCCCTCGTGCAGGGCATCGACGAAGTGACCCGTTACGAGTCGGTGATCACCGGCACGAACACGGCCGTCGAGCAGGCCGGGATCATCATGGGAAGCTACAACGAACGGCTCTCCCGCGTGCGGGCCAAGTTCGACGACCTGAAAATCTCGCTGTTCAACGCATCGGGCGACTGGGGAATTTGGGTCGAGGTCGTGGTCAGCTCGCTTGTGCCGCTGGCGCAGATGACACCGCTGTTGCTGGGCATCGGAAAAGGCATCGCCTTCATCCGTTCTTTGAATTTCGCCGGAATGTGGCACGGGGTGATCGGCATGATGGGCCGGGCCGTCTTGTCGCTGCAAATGTATAACGGCTATTTGAGCATCGGTAAGGTGCAAGCGCTGGGTTTCATGCGCAACATCGTGCAGGCGACCGTCGCCACGCTGCGCTTTGCCACCGCCGGAATATGGTCCGGCATCAAGGCGCTGGGGGCTTATGTCCTCTCGCTCGTAACGGGCGGCACGGCATCCGTCACGTTCGCAGGCATTGCCTCGGCAGGCTTCGCTACGTTCAAGACGGCCGCAGTAACCGCTTGCCGGGCCGTGGGCGTGGCAATTATGAACGTCCCGATCATCGGATGGATTGCGGCGGCTATCGCCGCGCTGGTCGCCGTGGGTGCCTATTTCTGGAATACCTCCGTGAAGTTCCGGGCCACGCTGAAGGGCCTTTGGGCCTCGTTCAAGGCCGTGTTTACGGGTATTTGGGACATGGCAAAAACCGTGTTCGGCGGTTTGGGCGACCTGATCGTCGCGGCGTTCAAGTTCGACGGCAAGGGAATCCGGGCCGCCATTCAGAAAATGAAAGGCGGGTTTTCGGACTTCGGAGCCGAGGTCGGCGGAGCCTTCACGAAGGCTTACGACGCGGAGATCGCCAAGTCGAAAGCCACTGCCGCCGCCAAAGAGCAAGCCTCGTCAGGTGTCGAAACCACGACCTCCAGTCCAAACCCCGCTCCTGACTCCGATCCGCTGGCCGGAGGACTGCAAAGCATTGGAACCACAAGCGCAAAGGCCGACAAGGTCCGCAATATCACCGTGAACATCGAGAAGCTGATCGACCGCTTCGAGGTCAATACAACCAATATGCGCGAAGATATGAGCCGGGTGAAGGAATTGGTCGCCGAGGCTGTGTTAAGCGCTGTAAACGACGTGAACCTTGCAATGTGATGGGAAATTTAGGAGTGATAAGTTTCGGGTTTGTGGCCGCAGGCGTCGCACAGCAGGCTCGCTTTGCCCTCTGCCGCTTTCAACCCTCGCAGCAAAACGCCAAATCCCCGTCATGGGAAGGCCACGGCGGAGACATCGCGGGACACGACCTGTCTGTGCCGATCACCGACCGCAGCTATTGGGAGAGCCGTTACGTGCTTACCGAACTGACGCTGCGCCGCGAGGATGGCCGCACGCTCGTTGTGAACGACGCAGTCGTGAATATCTCACGCGAGAAGCACATGGTCCGCACGACGCTCGTCGGGCTGAGCGGTACGATCAAGGAGTACATCTCCAACGGCGACTATGACATCAGTATAACGGTGGGGATTGTGGCCGTGCGCGACGGCGTGATCGTGGACGAATACCCGGAGGAGGGCATCCGTGAAGTGAGGGAGTTCCTCGACGAGAACAAGGCCATCGAAGTGTCGAGTGTGTTCTTCGAGCTGTTCGACATCAGCCGTATCGTGGTGACGCGATTCGCGCTGAACCAAGATACGCACTCGAACCGTCAGACTATCGACGTGAAGGCGTTGTCCGACGAGGACTACGTAATCAAAAACACCGACTATTAAACACCGTTTAAAGGGCCTTTAAACAATGTTTCGGCTGACTGCGAAAATTGAGATCAAAAGTGCGAAGACGTGGCGGTTCGACAAGGTCGCCGGGGTGGAGATCACCCGCGACATCGACACGCTCACCGATACGTGCGTCGTGACGCTGCCGAAAAAAGTCCGCTGGCAGGGCGAGAGTTCCATGCCCATCAAGCGGGGCGACGAGGTGTCGGTGTGGCTGGGGTATGACGGCGAACTGCAATTCGCTTTCCGGGGTTTCATCACGACAATAGGACTGAAAAATCCCACCGAGATACATTGCGAGGATTACATGTTCCTGTTCAAATCGCGGGATGCGAAAAAGATCGCCTACAAGGCGGCCACCATCGAGCAGGTTCTGCGCGATCAGAACCTCGGCGTAAAGTACAAGGTGTTCGGCGAACAGCACATCGGCCAGTTCCGCGTCACGGCGAACACCGTCACCGAGTTGCTCGGACAGTTGAAAGATCAGGGCGGCATCCGGTCGTTCTTTCGCATCGAGGACGGCGAACCCGTGTTGTATTGCGGGGTGCTGTTCGAGCGGGACACGAAATGTAAGCAGGTGTTTGCAACCGGGGTGAACCTGATCGACGACTCGCAGCTCGACGTACAGAACGCCGCCGACGTGAAGATCAAGATACGGGCAATATCCCTGCGGCCGAATAACAAACGGATTCGCGTCGATGTCGGGGATGCCGACGGCCAGCGCCGCACGCTGCACACCTACAATAAGGATGAAAAGGAGTTGAAGGCATGGGCCGAGCAGGAACTCAAACGACTGAAACGCGACGGGCTGGCCGGGTCCTTCACCACCTTCGGGGCCGTGCTGATCGACAAGCTCGACAACATCGGAATCAAGATCGACGGTGTGCGCCGGGGCATATATCAGACGGATAAGAACGTGATAAAATACGGGACGGGCGGGTTCCGGCAGGAGATAACAATCGGATTAAGGGTAGCGGAATGACACTCAAAGAGGCTATACGGGTTCTCGCCATGTCGGGGGCCGAGTTGTACTGTAAGATATGCACGGTGGACGCCGTGGACGAGCAGGCCCGGACGGTGGACTGTACGCCCATCGACGAGAGCGCCCCGCTCGTGGGCGTGAACCTGCAAGCGTCGCAAGACGGCTCGGTCGGGGTTGTGCAGTTCCCGGCCGCAGGCAGTTACGTTGTGGTAGCCTTCATCGACCCGGCCGTGGCCGTGGTCGTGCTGTGCGACCAGATCGACAAGGTGCAGCTCGACATCGGCCGGACATCGGCGACGGTGACGGACGAAGGCATTACGCTGAACGGCGGGCGTCTGGGCGGTTTGGTTATATCGGGAAAGACCGCCGGAAGGCTCAACGCTTTAGAGAACGACATAAACGAGTTGAAAGCGGTATTCTCGGCATGGGTTCCCGCGGGAACAGACGGCGGCGCGGCTCTCAAAACTGCGGCCACGGCATGGGCGAGCCGACAACTGACACAAACCGTCGCTGCGGAGCTGGAAAACGACAGCGTGAAACATTAGGACTGATGCGCGGAATATTGATAGACCCCGAAACGGGCGATGTGCAGGTGACTGCCGGGCGGCTGGCCGTCGGCGATACGACGGCCCAAACGGCCGAGTGCGTTCTGCGGGCCGTGCGCGGGGAGTTCAAAGAACACCCGCTTATCGGGGCCGAAATATTGAAGATGCTCGGCGGGTCCCCGAATCCGATGTGGAAAGCGGATGCAAAGACCATGTTACAGGCGTGCGGATTGTCCGTGTCGCGCGTCGAAATGAAGGACGGACAGATAACGATTGAGTACAATGGCGAAAATAGCACCATCGGATAGGCAGAGCCTCTTGGACATCGCGGTACAGACCAGCGGCGGCGTCGAGGCGGCCTTCGACCTCGCGGCGGCAAACGACGTGAGTGTCTCGGAACCGCTGGAAGCAGGGGCGCAGTTTCAAACTGCGCCCGTGGCTGACAAGATGGTGCTGGAAAGGTACACGGCCCGGCAGATACGCCCGGCGACGGAATTGTCGGACGAAGAAATCGAAGCCGCTCCCTTCGGCGGCATCGGCTATATGGGAATTGAAGTTGATTTTATGGTGCGATGAGAACAATAGCGGAAATAAAGGAGTCCATCGAGGCGGACTTCATGCGCAACGAAACGGCGGCGAAACTTTACGGCTTTACGGCCGGGGACAGTTTCGCGGCCTTCTTCGGGAAACTCTCCGTCGAGAGCGTGCTGTTCTACCTCTTTGCAGTTGCGGCGTGGACGCTGGAGAACATGTTCGAATCGTTCCGCAGCGAGGTGAACGCCAGTATCGACAAAATGAAACCGCACCGCCCGAAGTGGTACCGGGATATGGTGCTGGCCTATATGAAGGACCGGACGCTGATCCACGACACGGACGAATACGACACGGCGGACATGACCGACGAGGAGATCACGGCCGCGCGGGTCGTCAAGCATGCCGTCGCCGACGAGAGCGACGACGCCTCGCTGCTGACGATCAAGGTTGCGGGGGAACAGGGCGGCCGCCGTTGTCCGCTCGACGCGCAGACCGAAAGCCAGCTCAAAGCCTACATCGCCGAGATCAAGGACGCCGGGGTGCGGACGTCGCTGGTGAACATCGCGCCCGACCGCTTCAACTGCGAACTGGACATCTATTTCGACCCGATGCTGCTTGCCTCGGCGGTCGAGAGTACCTGCCGCGAGGCGATACGGAATTACATCGAGAACCTGCCCTTCAACGGCGAATATACCAACATGGCACTCGTGGATCAGTTGCAGAAGATCGACGGCGTGAGGATACCCGAACTCCGGAGCGCAACCACCGTCGCCGCAGGGGAAAGCGTGGTTACTGCGATTGACGCCCGGTGTGTTCCGGCGGCGGGATATTTCGAGATGGGCGATATCAAACTGAACATGAAGGTCTACAATGGGTAAGTACGACATCAACGTGAAACGGCTGGCTCTGCTCCTGCTGCCGACATTTTGGCGCAAGCCGGGATTCGCGGCGCTGGCCTATGCCGCGGTGTCGCCCCTGCAATGGCTGCACACGCAATTCGTGTTGTGGAAACACGATGCCGAGTACCGGGTTCAGAAAAACGGTCAGGTGTGTCATCTGCGGGCTGTGCTGAACGATATGTTCGACCCCATCGACCGCCGTATCACGATCACGGACAATGCCGAGAACGTCGGATATATCATCCTGCACCACCGGGACACCGACCAAAGCGTTCGGCTTCCGGCCCGCGGTTCCGGCCGGGCCGTGATACTGAACCGCCGAGGTTACGGCGGCGTGAACGGCTACGATTTCTGGGTGAACCTGCCCGTCGCGTTGTACGGCAAAGTAGACCTCGCCCAAGTGACGGGTGTTGTGAACACCTACAAATTGGCATCAAAACGATTTTCGATAAACTTCATTTGAAATGAAACAGATACACGGAAGATACCTCTTGCAGCCGAACAAGGACTTTCCCGCCGACTGCGAAATGCTCGACTACCTGCAAACCAACGCGCACGTCGTGTCGATTATCGGCAACATCGCCGGAAACAAGGCCGTGCTGCTCGGATGCGACCCGATGGATAACGGAGCCCGCCGGGCCGAAGGTTACGTATTCCTGCACACGCGGGAGCACCCCGAAGGGGAGGTGCTGTATTGGGAAGGCGGCGCAATCGGCAGCGGCATGTACCTCAAGCAGGAGGTGATCTCCGTGCAGGCGCAGGGCTACGACTATCCGCAGGCATACGTGAAGCGGTCGCTCGCGCCCGGCGTCGGCGATGAAAACTACCGCTGGGAAGATTTCCGCGAGGCCCAATCGCTGCCCACCCTCGACGAGGAACTGGCCGCCCTGCGCAAGACGCTCGCCGACATGAAGCCGTCGCCGCTGGGCATGGTCGAAATGTGGGCTGGGCGCGAGGTTCCCGACGGGTATCTGCTCTGCGAGGGGCAGCAGCTCCGGCAGACGGAGTACCCGGAACTGTTCGCCGCCATCGGTGCGGCCTTCAACAACGGCTACGACTGCAACGGCCGCCAGCTCACGACATCGGCGGGCTTCTTCCGTCTGCCCGACCTGCGCGGCCGATTCGTGGTCGGCTACTACGGCAGCGACGAGGACTACAAGACCCTCGGTGCGGTCGGCGGTAAGAAAACCCACCAGCTCACCGTGGAGGAACTCCCCGCGCACGATCACGGGCTGTTCCTGCAACACGCGGGAAAACGTTTCACGGGCGGCGGCTCGGCGAATGCGCTCAACGAGGGCGACGGCCGCACCTATTCGACGGGCGGGAACAAGCCCCACGAGAACCGCCCGCCGTATTATGCGCTGGCTTACATCATGCGAACGAAATAACACGAGGACGCAATGGCAATTATCACACGGCCACAACTCCGCAAATGGTTCGGGAAAGGGAAATATCCCACGGCCGCACAATTCTCGGACGTTTGGGATAGCTTTTGGCACAAGGACGAGGACAAGATCGCCATCAGCGGCGTCGATGGTCTTGCGGAGCAGCTCAACAGCAAATTATCCGCGGCCGATGGGCGGAAACTCAAAGAAACCGTCGAGCAGACCGCTGGCGACCTCGCGCAACACAAAAAGGAGTCGGACGAGGCCATCGATCAACTCCGCGAACAACTGGATAACCTGCGGTCGGTCGTTGAGAACGACTGCGTGCAGCGAACTACCCGCGTAACCCTTCAAGGAGGGTCTCCGGCGGATTTGATAGGCAACAAATAAACACAAAATACAATGGAAGACAATCAAGCATTGGCGGCGTTGGAGCAAGTTCTGCTGGCGGCTCGCATCGCACACACAACCGGAACCGAGGCCGAATGGACCACGGCGAACCCCGTTCTTCTCAAAGGTGAAGTCGGATTTGTGGAGGGCACGTCCCCCGTGAAATTCAAGGTCGGCGACGGAACGAAAACTTGGTCGGCGCTCGGCTGGGGACAGCCCACCACGCTTGCGCAGCTCGCGGCCGACGCCACACACCGCCTGGTCACGGATACCCAAATCGCGGGCTGGAACAACAAAGCCGAGAAAACGCCAGCCACGCATGCGGCCGACGGTCTGATGTCGGCGGCCGACAAGACGAAGCTCGATGGCATCGCCGCAGGCGCGAACAACTACCAGCACCCGGCGACGCACCCGGCGACGATGATTGTCGAGGATTCGGGCCACCGCTTCGTCACAGATGCCGAAAAAGCCAAGTGGAACGAGGAATATACCATCGAAAAGGTGGCGACAGAGAGTGGATTCGCATCGACGTACCACCTGAAAAAAGGTGCCAACAAAGTTGGCGTGTCAATCAATATTCCGCTCGATCAGGTGCTCAAGTCGTCGTCCATCAAGACCGTGACGACGGCCAATT
>OJOV01000085.1_pt1 | contig 91585 bp, 85 predicted proteins | sample 1598281 | NCBI WGS metagenome assembly OJOV01 (sample SAMN03922469, study PRJEB24848) | human gut metagenome | isolation source: stool sample | host: Homo sapiens | place: Germany | collected 2010-11
TTCCAGAGCCGACACTACGCTGTCCGTATTGATGTGACTCGATCCCCCGCCCTGGTATCGCGGTTTCTTTGCAAATTCCCCGATATAGACTACTTTCTGTTCTTTTTTCAGCGGCAGCACTCCCCTGTTTTCCAGAAGTACGGCGCACTCTGTTTCGATATCTGCCGCTTTTCCTGATCCTTTTTTATGCGGTTCCGAAGCGGTTTCGGATGTTTGTGCTGTTTGCGTTTAGTTTGATTTTGTATGCCCTCGGAGATCCTGTACATGTGCTGATTTTGCTCGGAATGTCGGTTGTCAACTGGCTGTTCGGGTACGGTCTGGCGACGGAGCCGGATGCAGACGGCAAAAAAGTGTCGGGGCTTCATGGAAAAATTGCGCATCCGGGTGTGAGGGGGCTTCGCAGGAAAACCATAAACTGGAACGAACTGCAGCTTTTCGATGAAACCGTAGATCAGAGGAAAGAGGAGTCCTATAGAAACACGGCCAGCCCCCAAACTGTCAAAAAGCGCAAATTCTGGCTGGCTGTCAGCGTTTTGTGCAACGCGTCGCTTCTGATCTTTTTCAAGCTTTCCAATGTGTTCGAGGAAAATATGCTGCTTCCGGTGGGAATTAGTTTTTATACGTTTAAAAGCATTTCCTATCTGATTGATGTGTACAGAAGCGGGCACGCGGAGCGTTCATTTCTCCGGTTTGGCGCATATTTGTGTTGTTTCCCGCAGATCGTTTCGGGACCGATTATGCGATATGGTGAGATGGAACAGGCGCAGCAGTTCGGCGTCTGGAAGGCGGCAAGGGCAGAAGACGGGCTGAAATATATCATTGCCGGACTGGGCATGAAGGTGCTGCTGGCGGATCGGCTGGGCTTTTTGTGGAACGATATCCAGACGATCGGCTTTGAAAGCATTTCGACGCCGCTTGCATGGCTGGGCGTGGCAGCCTATTCGATGGAGCTCTATTTTGATTTCGCGGGGTATTCCCTGATTGCAGTCGGAATCGGCAGGATGATCGGGCTTCCGGCGATCAAAAACTTTGACCAGCCGTATTCGTCCCGCTCTGTCAGCGAATTTTACCGTCGCTGGCACATGACGCTCGGCTCGTGGTTTCGGGACTATCTCTATATCCCGCTGGGAGGCAACCGGAAGGGAACGCTGCGCACGGTATTCAACCTATTGCTCGTATGGGCGGTGACCGGCTTCTGGCATGGCGGCGGACTGCATTTTATCCTGTGGGGGATGATTTTGGGATTACTGGTCGTGATAGAAAAGCTGTGGATCGGAAAATGGCTGAAAAAGAGCAAAATTTTATCCCATGTATATGTACTGTTCGTGATTCCACTGACCTGGATGGTGTTTGCAATTCCGACCCTGCCGGAAATCGGCGTTTATTTCGCACGGCTGTTCCCGTTCTTTGGCGTGGGCAGCGCGGTCAATCCCGGGGATTTCGCAAAAGAGCTGACATTGTTTATTCCGGAGCTTGTCGGCGGCATTTTGCTTTGCATCCCCCAGGTTTACCGGTGGTGTGAAAAACACAGGAAAAATGTGATAGTAGTCGCTGCACTGTTTGTTGTTTTCTGGTACAGCGTATATCGGATGGCGAATGCGGCGAACAACCCGTTCATGTATGCGAACTTTTAAAAAAGATAGGATTGTGTGCGGGTTCATTGGCGCGGCAGCACCTGCAGAATGGAGAAAATATGAGCTTTTGGAAAAAATGTCCACTGTTGGCCGCAGTGATTGTCAGCGGACTGGTGATAGAGGGAGCCGGGGTTGCCAATGGGGTAAAATCCGGCGAAATAGAAAATCCGGCGAGCTGGAAGCAGCCTGCGTTGGCGACTGTTTTTACAGATTTAAAACAGGGCGTTTATCCGTGGAGTGACAGGAGCGTACAGACGGCGGCGATGGATGCTGCAGATGTGCAAAAAGACAGAATAACGGAGGAAACCGGCGGGCAGGCGAATGAAGGAAACGGGGGAGAAAAAGCCGGACAGATGGCGAATGCTGACCGGGATGCAGATCATAAAAACGGAACCGGAAACGAAAATGAGGCAGGCGTAAGCGGAAATGCTGTGCCAGGCAAGGCGGCAGAAGCGACGCAGGAAGCAGAGGAGGAGCCGCTCGAATTTACCCATGTGGACAAGGAGTATTTTGCGGACGCCGTGTTTATCGGGGATTCCCGGACACAGGGACTCTACGAGTACAGCAACCTGGCAGATGTGGCGACCTTTTACAGCAAGACATCTCTGACGGTCTATAATTTATTTGAAAAACCGAAGGATTTTATCCGGGAAGGCGATGAAAAGCTGACGCTGGAGCAGGCGCTTTCCAGACACCAGTTCAAAAAAGTCTATCTGATGATCGGCATCAACGAAATGGGCACGGGAACGCCGGAATCATTTTTTGAAGCCTATGCGAGGGCGGTATATAAGATTCGGGAGCTGCAGCCGGACGCGATTATTTTCGTGCAGGGAATCATGCGCGTGGCGGGGCAGAAAAACGCTTCCGATCCAGTATTTAATAACACAAACATCAATATCCGCAATGTGGAAATCGAAACACTCGCAAACGGAAAGGATATTTTTTATATTGACGTCAACGAAGCGGTCTGCGATGAAAACGGCAATTTATACGCGGATTGGACATTCGACCAGATCCACCTGAAAGCGAAATATTATCAGGTCTGGGAGAATTTCTTGATGGAACACGGAATCGTAAAAAAGTAAGCAGAAAGAATTAGTGAAAATTATCTTGACAAAGGCAAAAGGCGTCTGTATAATCGTATGAGTATGGACGAAGTCCGTTTGGATTTTGCCATGTCGTTAGGAGTATACTATGTTAGTGAATGTGACAGATGTTTTTACATCCGAAGGCAAAGTTCTTACGCAGGAGTTTGCGTGGGAGACTGCAGAGATTACACATGATGGAAGCTCTTATCCGGTAAAGAGCAGCAGTAAGCTTTTGCTGAAGCTGACGAATACCGCGCAGGGCGAAGCACTTGTGGAAGCGAAGCTGCAGTTTGTGGCAGGAATTCCCTGTGACAGATGCCTAGAAGAAGTAGAAGTTCCGTTTGATCTTTCCATCGTACAGAAGCTGGTGGCACCTGACCGTGCTGATCAGGATGCTTTGGAAGAGCAGGAAGCTTTTATGGAAGGTTACTCGCTGAATATAGATAGTCTGATCGATAATGAGATTACGACAAGCTGGCCTATGAAGGTGTTGTGCAGACCAGACTGCAAGGGACTGTGTCCTGTCTGCGGGAAGGATTTGAACACGGGAGCATGCGGCTGCGATACTTTTGTTCCCGATCCGAGGATGGCGGCAATCATGGATGTCTTTAACGCGAATAAGGAGGTGTAACGATGTCTATCTGTCCTAAGAATAAGTCTTCCAAGTCCAGAAGAGATAAGAGACGGGCAAATTGGAAAATGAGCGCACCCACTCTGGTGAAGTGCAGCAAATGTGGCGCACTGATGATGCCTCACAGAGTCTGCAAGGCCTGCGGTTCTTACAACAAGCGCGAAATCGTTAAGGTTGAGGCTTAAACAATAGAATCACACTCTGTGAGATTCTATTGTCATGAACAATAGAATACACAATCTGCGAGTATTTTATTGTTATGAATAACAGACGAGCAAACAAAAGGGCTTCCGGAATTTTTCGGGAGCCTCATTTTTTTGCCCGAAACCGTCAGGAAAATTGACTTTTCTACGGTATTTTAGTATAGTAAAAGATGCTATAGTTCGCCCACGCCATTTGTAAAAAGGCACGAACGAACTGTAACAAAAACAAGAAAGGGCAGGTGCTTTAAGATGGCAGAGCTGGTCAGAGTTGCTGTGGACGCGATGGGCGGGGACAACGCGCCGACAGAGATTATAAAAGGTGTTGTAGAGGCAGTTCATGCAGATGAACGCGTGAAGGTTTTTCTGGTAGGACAGGAGGACGTTGTGAAAAAGGAACTCGCAGCCTATTCCTATCCGGCAGAGCGGATTGAAGTCGTACACGCTTCCGAAGTGATCGAGACGGGCGAACCTCCGGTCAATGCGATCCGCGGCAAAAAGGATTCCTCCATTGTAAAAGGTTTAGGTCTGGTGAAAAACGGCGAATGCGACGCGTTTGTATCTGCGGGAAGCACCGGCGCGGTTTTAGTTGGCGGACAGGTGTTAGTCGGCAGGGCAAAGGGCGTGGAGCGTCCGCCTCTGGCTCCGCTTATCCCGACAGAAAAGGGCTGTTCTTTGCTGATTGACTGTGGCGCAAACGTGGATGCAAGACCTTCCCAGCTGGTGCAGTTTGCAAGAATGGGGTCGATCTACATGGAAAATGTCATGGGAGTAAAGAACCCGACAGTTGCCATCGTCAATATCGGTGTGGAAGAAGAAAAAGGCAATGCGCTGGTAAAAGAAACCTATCCGATGCTGAAAGAATGCAAAGATATCAATTTTATCGGAAGTATCGAAGCACGTGATATCCCGGCAGGAAAGGCAGACGTCGTTGTGTGTGAAGCGTTTGTCGGTAATGTAATCCTGAAATTATACGAGGGTGTCGGCGCAACCCTGATCAAAAAAGTAAAGGGCGGCATGATGACAAACCTGCGTTCAAAGATTGGCGCACTTTTGGTAAAACCTGCACTGAAGCAGACCCTAAAGGCATTTGATCTGGAAGAGTATGGCGGCGCGCCGCTGCTTGGCTTGAAGGGACTTGTTGTAAAGACCCACGGAAGCTCCAAATCAGTAGAAATTAAAAATACGATTCTGCAGTGCATCACGTTCCAGGAGCAGAATGTTGTTGGGAAAATTACAGCCAGCATTGCAGCTGCAAAGGAAGAAGGATAAGGGGTATGGAGTTTGAAAAGCTGAAACAGATCGTGGCAGAGATTTTGAGCGTAGATCCGCGGGAACTGACGGAGGAGACGAATTTTATCGACGATCTGTGTGCGGATTCCCTGGATCTTTACCAGGTCATTCAGGAAATTGAAGAGACGTTTGAAATTGCAATACCAGAAGAAGAGGCAGAAAAGATCAAAACCGTCGGAGAAGCGGTAGAGCTGATCAGAAAGACAAGGAACGAGTGAACAATATGACTGAGGAATATACGATAGGTGAGCTGGAAAAAAAGATTGGATATCAGTTCCGGGATAAGAGTCTGTTAAAACAGGCTCTTACTCACAGCTCTTTTGCCAATGAACAGAGAATCAATAAATTAAAGGACTACGAGCGGCTGGAGTTTTTGGGAGATGCTGTGCTGGAGCTGATTTCCAGCGATTTTCTTTTCCATGAGAATCCGCAGATGCCGGAAGGAAAGCTTACGAAGCTGCGTTCCTCGATGGTCTGTGAGCCAGCGCTTGCGTACTGCGCACGGGATATCGAGCTGGGACGCTACATGTTGCTTGGAAAAGGCGAGGAGGCGACCGGTGGACGCAACCGCGATTCGATTACCTCGGACGTGATGGAGGCAGTGATCGGCGCACTGTATTTGGACGGCGGTTTTGACGCGGCACATGATTTTATCCACCGATTCATTTTATCCGATCTGGAAAATAAAATTCTGTTCTATGACAGCAAGACGGTGCTGCAGGAAATTCTGCAGGCAGAAGGCGATGGAGAGTTTTCTTACGAACTCAAAGGAGAAGAAGGACCGGATCACAACAAATCGTTCTGGGTTGATGCAGTCAGAAACGGGGAAGTGATCGGCAGCGGACATGGCCGTACCAAAAAGGCGGCGGAGCAGCAGGCGGCTTATGAAGCAATCCTGAAGCTTCGGAAGTGCTAAGGAGCCTATAATATATGTATTTAAAGAGTATAGAAGTACACGGGTTTAAATCCTTTGCCAATAAAATCCTGTTTCAGTTCCACAACGGAATCACCGGTATTGTCGGACCAAACGGCAGCGGAAAGAGTAATGTTGCAGACGCCGTGCGCTGGGTGCTGGGCGAGCAGCGAATCAAGCAGCTGCGCGGCGCAACGATGCAGGACGTTATTTTTTCCGGTACCGAATTGAGAAAACCGCTGGGCTATGCCTATGTGGCGATTACGCTGGATAACAGCGACCATCAGCTGGCAATTGACTACGATGAAGTGACGGTGGCGAGACGCCTGTACCGTTCCGGCGAAAGCGAATATCTGATCAACGGGACACCGTGTCGTTTAAAAGACGTCAACGAGCTGTTTTACGACACCGGTATCGGGAAAGAAGGCTATTCGATCATCGGACAGGGTCAGATCGACAAGATCTTGAGTGGGCGCCCGGAAGAGCGTCGCGAGCTGTTCGACGAAGCTGCAGGAATCGTAAAATACAAGCGCCGCAAGGACGCTTCCGTAAAAAAACTGGAATCCGAGCAGCAGAACCTCGTGCGTGTCAACGATATTTTGTCCGAGCTGGAAAAACAGGTCGAACCGTTGGGCAAACAGGCGGAAAAGGCAAGGGTTTATTTAAAACACCGGGAAACGTTGAAAGCGCTGGACGTTAACGTATTTTTGCTGGAAAGTGAAAAAACGCGGGCACAGCTTTCCGATACGGAAGAAAAATACCGGATTGCGGACGGAGATTTCAAAGATACGACGACCCGATATGAGGGCATTAAGGAAGAATATGACCGGATTGCAACGCAGATCGAGGCGCTGGAACGACAGATGGAGCAGGCGCGGGCACAGCTGACAGATACGTCCGTCCTGCGCGGAAAGCTGGAGGGTGAAATTGCCGTCCTGCAGGAAAAAATCCGTTCCATCCGGGGCAATGAAGCACACTTGCAGAGCAGAAAAGAGACACTGCGCAAGGAGATTGACGCACGAAACGCCGACAAAGAAAAGCTGCTGCAGCAGCGAAACGAGATTCAAAAACGGCTCGAAAAGCTGCAGGAAGAGCGCAACGGCGCTGCAGCAGAACTGGAAATCATCCAGAGCCGGGTCGCAGGTTTAAACCAGTCGATCGAAGATGCCAAAAACGCGATTATCGATGCGCTGAATGATCGTGCGGCGATCAAGACGAAGATGGGACGCCAGGATACGATGCTGGAACAGGCGCAGATTCGGAGGGCAGAGTTGAATTCCCGCCTGTTGCGCGTCAAGTCCGACGAGGTACAGCAGGAAGAGAGTATCAAAAGTCTGGAAGAAGCCTTTAATACAGTGACGCAGGAAATCGCGTCGAGGAAGGAAGCTCAGACGGTGATGGAGGCGAAGTTAAACGAATTTCGGGAGACGATCGCCAAAATGGATCAGGCGTTGCGGGATGCACAGGTGCAGTATCATCAGGATAAAACAAGACTGGAAGCGGTCAGTAACCTGACGGAGCGCTATGAGGGCTACGGTGGAAGCATCCGCCGCGTCATGGAGCAGAAAGATAAAAATCACGGCATCATCGGTGTTGTCGCGGACATCATTAAAGTAGAGAAAAAATATGAAACTGCGATTGAGACGGCTCTTGGCGGCAGCATCCAGAATATCGTAACGGATAACGAAGAGACCGCCAAAGGGATGATTTCGTTTTTAAAGCAGACCAAAAGCGGACGCGCGACGTTTTTGCCGTTAAACAGCATCAAAAACGCACAGGAATTTCGGCAGAAAGAAGCCTTAAAGGAGCCTGGGGTTTTAGGACTTGCGCATACTCTGGTACATACGGATGAAAAATACAGCGATGTCGCAAAATCGCTGCTCGGCAGAATCGTAGTCGTCGATCACGTCGACCATGCAACGCAGCTCGCCCGGAAATTCCACTATTCGCTGCGGATTGTGACGCTGGAGGGCGAATCCTTATCCCCTGGTGGTTCGATCAGCGGCGGTGCGTTTAAAAACAGCAGCAACCTTCTGGGACGCAGACGTGAGATGGAAGAGCTGGAATTTAAGGTAAAGGCGCATGCCAAAGCGGTAGATGAGCTGCTCGTTTCGATCGAAGACCTCAAAAAAGACCGGAACGAATGCCGGACAGAGCTGGAAAAGAGCCGCGCTGCGCTGCAAAACGCTTTTATTCGCCAGAATACTGCCCGCCTGAATATAGAAGCGGCGCAGGAGAAAAAGGATCAGACGAAAGCTGGCGTCGAAGACCTTAAAAAAGAAGAGATCGAGATCGAAACCCAGGTGCTGCAGATCCGAAAAGAAAAGGAAGAGACAAAGCAGGAGCTGGAACGTTCCGAGGCTCTGGAGGGCGAGAAAAACGAACAGATCGAGGGCTTTACGAAGGATCTGGAAGAGGCCCGCAGGCAGGAAGCTGCGCAGACCGCTGTATTGAATGAAAAAGAAATGGATGTAGAAAAAATCCGGCAGCAGTTCGGATTTTATCAGGCAAACGAAGACCGTATCGCCGGAGAAATCGCACGGTATGAGGGCGAGCTGGAAGAGGTCAAAAAGAGCCTGACAGACGGCGTGGCAGACGCTGCCGGGAAAGAAGAAAGCATCAAAAAGCTGCAGGAGACCATCGAATCCTCCAAAACGACGCAGTCGGATACGCAGGATAAGCTGAATGCAGACAGCAAAAAGCGGGAAGAACTCACAGAGCGGCAGAAAGGCTTTTTTACGGAGCGCGAAGAGCTGTCCGCACGGATGAGCGCGCTGGACAAAGAGGTTTACCGCTTAAATGCCCAGAAGGAAAAGCTGGAGGAGTCCATGGAGAATCAGGTCAACTACATGTGGAATGAGTATGAACTGACCCTCCGGGATGCAGCGCAGCTTCGGGATGAGACGATGAACGACCTCGCTGAGATGAAAAAGCAGACGCAGACGATCAAGGAAGCGATCCGCAGACTGGGCGATGTCAATGTTAACGCCATCGAAGATTATAAAAATCTGATGGAGCGTTACACGTTTTTGAAGGCACAGCACGACGATCTGGTGGAAGCGGAGAAAACGCTGGAACGCATCATCGTCGAGCTGGATGAGGCGATGCGAAGGCAGTTTAAGGAGAAGTTTGCAGAGATCAGCAAGGAGTTCGACAAGGTATTTAAAGAGCTTTTCGGCGGCGGCAAGGGTACGCTGGAGCTGATGGAGGACGAGGATATCCTGGAAGCAGGCATCCGGATTATCGCACAGCCGCCCGGTAAGAAGCTGCAGAACATGATGCAGCTTTCCGGTGGGGAAAAGGCGCTGACGGCAATTGCGCTATTATTTGCCATCCAGAACTTAAAACCGTCACCGTTCTGTCTGCTGGACGAAATCGAGGCGGCATTGGACGACAGCAACGTCGGAAGATTTGCCAACTACCTGCATAAGCTGACCGCCCATACACAGTTTATCGTCATTACCCACAGACGCGGCACGATGGAAGCGGCGGACCGGCTTTACGGAATCACGATGCAGGAAAAAGGCGTATCGACGCTTGTAAGCGTCAACCTGATAGATAAAGATCTGACCTGATGGTAATCAGGATAAAAAGGAGGTAAGCGGATGGCAGAAGAAAAGAAAAGCTTTTTTGCCAGACTGCGGGAGGGATTGACCAAGACCCGCAACAATATTGTCAAAGGATTTGACTCCGTTTTTTCCGGATATTCCGTCATTGACGACGAATTTTATGAAGACTTGGAAGAGACGATGATTATGGGCGACCTGGGCGGTCGGGCGACAGAAGAGATTCTGGACCGATTAAAAGAACAGGTCAATGACCAGGGAATCTGTGATCCGCAGGACTGCCGGGAGATCTTAATCGACAGCATCCGGGAGCAGATGCATGTCGGCAAGACAGCTTATGATTTTGAAAAAGAGCAGTCCGTCGTCATGGTGATCGGCGTAAACGGTGTCGGCAAGACGACTTCGATTGGAAAACTCGCTTCCAAGTTAAAGAAGCAGGGACGCAAGGTCTTAATCGCGGCGGCGGATACGTTCCGTGCGGCAGCTGGCGATCAGCTGGAGGAATGGGCGAACCGCGCAGGTGTCGATATGATCGGCGGCGTAGAGGGCTCTGATCCGGCGAGCGTTATTTACGACGCGGTCAATGCGGCAAAAGCACGTCATGTGGACGTTCTTTTATGCGATACGGCGGGACGTCTCCACAATAAGAAAAACCTGATGGAAGAGCTGCGCAAGATGAACCGGATTATCGACCGGGAATTTCCTGGTGTCCATCGGGAAAATCTGGTCGTACTGGACGGCACGACCGGACAGAACGCGCTGGTACAGGCGCGGGAATTTGCGCAGGTTATGGATCTGACCGGTATTATCCTGACCAAAATGGATGGAACCGCCAAGGGCGGTATTGCGGTAGCAATTCAGTCAGAACTGCACGTACCGGTAAAATATATCGGTGTCGGGGAGAAAATCGAGGATCTGCAGAAGTTTGATCCGGATCAGTTTGTGAATGCACTGTTTGATACAGAGAAGGATGAGGTTTACTAAAATGGAAGAAGAAAAGATGCTGACATTGGAAAAATTTGAAGAGGCTTCCGAAGTAGTGCGCAGAGTAACGCTGGAGACAAAACTTGTATACAGTGATTATTTCAGCCAGCAGACCGGTGCAAAGGTATTTTTTAAGCCGGAAAACCTGCAGTTCACCGGTGCATACAAGGTAAGAGGCGCTTATTATAAGATGAGCACTCTGACCGAGGAAGAGCGTGCAAAAGGCGTTATCACCGCCTCTGCGGGCAACCATGCGCAGGGCGTTGCTTATGCTGCAAAGTGTTATGGCGCGAAAGCTACAATTGTAATGCCGACAACCACGCCTCTGATCAAGGTAAACCGTACCAAAGGATACGGCGCAGAAGTTGTACTTTACGGAGATGTATATGATGAAGCATGCGCAAAGGCTTACGAGCTGGCGGAAGAGCATGGATATACTTTCGTACATCCCTTCGATGACCTTACCGTTGCAACAGGTCAGGGAACCATTGCGATGGAAATCGTCAAAGAGCTTCCCCTTGTGGATTATATCCTCGTTCCCATCGGCGGCGGCGGACTGGCAACCGGCGTTTCCACGCTGGCGAAGCTGTTAAATCCGAAGATCAAGGTGATCGGCGTAGAGCCTGCAAATGCAAACTGCATGCAGGAATCCATCAAAAACGGCAAGGTGACGACGCTTCCTTCTGTCAACACGATTGCAGACGGCACCGCAGTAAAGACACCCGGCACGAAAATTTTCCCGTATATCCAGAAGAATCTCGACGATATCATTACGGTAGAGGATGCAGAGCTTGTCGGTGCATTTCTGGATATGGTTGAAAATCACAAGCTGATCGTGGAAAACTCCGGTCTACTGACCGTTGCAGCGTTAAAGCACCTCGACCTGAAGGGCAAGAAGGTCGTTTCGATCTTAAGCGGCGGCAACATGGACGTGATCACCATGTCCTCCGTCGTACAGCAGGGTCTGATTTTAAGAGACCGTATCTTCACGGTTTCCGTTCTGCTTCCGGACAAGCCGGGCGAACTGAGCAAGGTAGCTGCCGTCGTTGCAAAAGAGCACGGCAACGTTATCAAGCTGTCCCACAACCAGTTTGTTTCCATTAACAGAAGCGCTGCAGTAGAGCTGCGTATTACGATGGAGAGCTTTGGTACAGAGCATAAGCAGGAAATCATTTCTGCACTGGAAAAAGAAGGATATCGTCCGAAGGTTGTACAGACAAATATGTAACGTCGTAGTTTAAGGCACGAACCAGAACTTGCATCACCACTGCGCACGGATAAATGCTTTTAATTCCTCAGCTTGTTTGTTTAAAACTTCCTGATCCCGCTGTTGCGGCGCTTTTGTGTTAAGATGTACTTTTCCGAGTGCATGGAACAGGACAAAATCGGAAAGTGCAGTCTGATAGCGGTGCAGTGTTTCCTGATAATCCGGCTCTTTGGAGACATCACAGAGTTCGAAAGGATCTTTTTTCAGGTCAAAAAAGGCACAGTCCTGCATACTGCCGTAGACCAGAAGCTTGTAGGAATCCGAACGGAGCATGTAGCCGATCTTCGGATTCGTCTGGCTGCCAAACTGCAGCTCGGAAAAAGCAAACTGTCTGTGGTCGTTTCCAAGCAGAGAACGTCCCTGCATGGTAGGAGGGATTGGCTGCCCGCAGAGTTCAAGGACAGTCGGCGCTACGTCGATATTTTCAGAGAGGAAGGAATCCGCCTGTCCGGCGGCTTGCTGTCCGGGATATTTGACAATCAGGGGAATTTTGATGAGCGGATCGTAGAGATGCCTGCCTTTTAACATCATATGATGATAGCTCATGTAGTCTCCGTGATCGCTGGTGAAAATGATCATGGTATTGTCATAAAGCCCTTTAGCCTTCAGCTTTTGCAGGATGGTACCAATTCCATTGTCGATTTCGGAAATCATACCGTAATAGGAAGCCATCATTGCCCGGATATCCTTCTCATCTATTTTATCGGGGTGGATCGGAGAGCTGCCGAAATTGGAATCGAAGGGGAGCGGCTGATCGGTATAGCCAGGCAGCAGATGCAGGGAGTTCGGATCGTACATCGTACTGTAGGGTGCAGGCGGATCAAAGGGGTGGTGCGGGCTGATGTAGCCGACCATCATACAGAAGGGCTGATCGCAATTCCACTGCTCAAGACGGTCGAGGGCACGCTGTGTGATCCATTCGCTGGAATAAAACGGAAGATCGAGATCAGACTGACAGCATTGGCAGTCATCGAATCTGTGATCTTCTGGCGGAAGCTGAAACAGACCGGATTCGTAGTGCAGATCAAAACGGTCGATTTTACCGTGCTTCATCAGAAAATGATGATAATCGTCCTCGAAGCGTCCGCAGCCGTTTTGCTCTGCCAGCTCAAGATCGGAAAATCCGATGTCCAGATAAGTGGGAGTCATGTGCATTTTTCCGACTGCGGTGGTTTGGTATCCGTTTTCACGCAGGAGCTTTGGAAAAGTCGGATAGCCGGAGGGCAATGTACAATGGTTGTCCCATGCAGCATGCTGGTGCACATACAGACTGCTAAATAGCGAATAGCGGGATGGGGTACAGACCGGATAAACCGTATAATGGTTCTGATAGGTTACGCCGTCTGCTGCCAGAGCGTCGATGTTGGGTGTCTGGATATCCGGGTTGCCGTAACAGCCCAGACAGTCCTGACGCAGCTCGTCGAGATGAAGGATCAGGATGTTTGGTTGGTTCATATAAGTGTCCTTTCCGGAGGCATGGGATTCCAGACGGCAGGATTATTTTATGGTTCTGCTGAAAGGGGGTACCTCACGAATACGCATATCGGTTTGATAATATAATCCATGATAATGCAAAGAAAGGTTTTTTAAAATGGATTTTCCTGCTCGATGCTAGGTTTTAGTAGTCAGACAGCACGAACTGTGGTAAGATAGAACAAGCAACGGAAAGGATGGTAGCAAGCATGCTGGAATTTAAATATGATACACAGCTCCTGATAGAAGGAGAAAATCTGGATGAGGATGAAATCAGCGAATATTTCACCGAGCATTTCAAGGGAGACTGCCTGCTGGCGGTCGGCGACGATGAGCTGATCAAAATTCATTTCCATACCAATGAGCCCTGGAAGGTGCTGGAATATTGCGCATCCCTTGGCGAGATCTATGACATTGTAGTAGAAGATATGGATCGTCAGTCCAGAGGCTTGAAGGGCTGAGAAGAAAGAGAGAATTGTCCGTTTTTGGTAAAAAACGGACAATTTTTTTGTAAAAAATATTCCTTGCGCCCACTCCTGAATCTGATATATTGGTAATGGAAGGCATTTCACACAACAACCGAAAAAGGAGAGGGACATGAAAAGTTGTATCAGTACTTACAGCTTTGAAAGGCTGTATCAGGACGGGGGATTTACACGCTTTGATGCCATCGACAAGACAAAGGAATATGGCTGCCAGGGGGTAGAGCTGGTGTTGGATGATAAAACACCGGACGGCAGCACACCTATGGAGTATGCGAAGGCATTGTGTGCACATGCAAAGGAGCAGGGACTTGAGGTTCCAATCTACACGACGGGAGCGAATTTCTTCGTGAAGGAGCCGGAAAAGGAACTGGAACGGCTCTGCAGGCATATCGACATTGCGGCAGAATGCAAGATCCCGCTGCTGCGCCATGACGTCGCATGGGGCTATTACGAGGGCTATACGGGGATCAAAAGCTACAAAAAGGTCATCGAAGCAGTGGCACCGTTAGTGCGTCAGGCAGCAGAATATGCCAGGGAGCGCGGTTTGAAGACCTGCAGCGAAAACCACGGCTATCTGTTACAGGACAGTGCGAGAATGCTCGAGCTGTTTGCGGCGGTTGATCATCCCAATTACGGATTTCTGTGCGATATGGGCAATTTCACTGTAGTGGACGAGGACTGTGCGACGGCAGTATCGGCACTTTCGGACTATATCGTGCACGTTCACGCAAAGGATATGCTGGTGCGCTCCGGCATGAATTTTGACCCGGGCAGAGGCTATAATCTTTCCAGAGGCGGCAATTACTGGCGCGGCACGATTTTCGGACATGGAAATGTGCCGACGTTCCAGATCCTTTCCGCAATCCGCAAATCCGGCTACGACGGCTATGTTTCTCTGGAGTTTGAAGGAATGGAGCCTGTTCTGGAGGGCGTTGAGATCGGAACACAAAACCTGCAGCATATGATCGAAGTAATCGGGGAGGGACAGAGATATGTATGATTTTTCTATCGGCGTAATGCTTGAGTCTTTTAAGCTTCCAATTCCGGAGGCAATCAAAAAAGCAAAGGAGCTAGGTGCAGAGGGCATTCAGGTTTATGCAACCTATGGAGAGCTTTCTCCCCACAATTTGGTCGGTGCAAAGCGAAAAGAATTCCTGGACATGGTAAAGTCCAACGGACTTGTGATTTCCGCTTTATGCGGCGATCTCGGAAAAGGCTTCCACGATCCTGCAAAGAATCCGGAGCTGATCGAGGAGTCGAAGCGGATCTTAGACCTTGCAAAGGAGCTGGAAACCAACATTGTGACAACTCATATCGGTGTTGTTCCGTCTGATCCGGCGAATGAACGCTATCAGATCATGCAGGAGGCATGCTTTAAGCTGGCACAGTATGCGGATTCCCTGGATGCACATTTTGCAATTGAAACAGGACCGGAAGAGTCTGCAGTTCTGAAAAAGTTCCTGGATGGTCTGCATTCCACCGGTGTTGCAGTCAATATGGACCCTGCAAACCTCGTCATGGTGACGGGGGACGATCCGGTGCAGGCGGTATACAACCTGAAGGATTACATCGTCCATACCCATGCAAAGGACGGCAGACGCAACTATTACAGAGCTCCCGAAGAGGTTTATGGACTGGTAGAGGCAGAGATGCTGGCAAGCCCGTCCTTTACAGAGTTGCCTCTCGGAACCGGAAATGTGGACTTTGCGGCATACTTAAAAGCGCTGGATGAAATCGGCTATCACGGCTTTTTGACAGTGGAAAGAGAGGTGGGAGATACGCCGGAAAAGGATATTCAGACGGCAGTGGAGTTTTTACAGAAGCTGATCCACTAAATAACAGATAACAAAAATGAAAACACTCCTGTGACGTATTCGGAGACGGTCAGGATCATGGCAGTCCGGGAAGCCTGTCTGAAAGCCTCCCGCCAGCCGGGTATCTGGATCGAGGTATAAAGAACATATTGGAAAAGAAGCTAAATGGAGAGCCGGTCTGAGCTGCCTGACAGAAGCTCCCGGTATTTGGCTGGTGTTGTATGATAATATTTTTTGAAGGCTTTACAAAAGGAAGAATCATCAGAAAAATGTAACACCTGGCTGATCCTTGCAATTGTAAAATCCTGAGCGAGCATTTTGGCAGCGGTTTCAAACCGGCGCTGTGTATAGTAATCCTTGATGGACAGGTTCATGGACTGGGAAAATATTTTGGATAAATAGGCATAGCTGTATCCAAGTGCCTGACTGACATCGGAAAGCTTTTTGATATCGGTTAAGTTTGTATCGATATAATTGCAGATCTCATATGCAAGCGGATTGGATGCGTGCAGCTCAAGGGTATTCGTATAGCTTCTGGCGCGATAATTGGAAAGATCGCGGTAGGTATGGACAATGATCTGCAGGATACAGGATTCCAACATTTCCATGGAGAACAGCGTAGGTGCGGAAATCTCGTTTAAAGCAAGGGTAAAACAGTCAAATAGCTTGAAGTGATCTTCTGCGATGGGATTTTCAAGATGTTCAAAAAAATTGTAGAGTGGAAGATATTTTTCAAAATCAGGATGTTCCTTACAAAAGGAAAAACCGAGACACATGTAGCGCAGGGGATCATCCTTAGAGGAACGGACAGCATGAAGATCATGATCATTTACCAAAAAAACGGTATTGGGAGTGACTTCATACGGAACATTGTTTCGTTCGTAAATTCCATGACCGGATACAATATAAGAGATTTCTAAGCAGATCTGCTGATGAGGAGGACATTGATAGTCAGAGGAGCAGGACAGGTCACAGACCTGAAAAACCTGAAACAAACCCAGATTCAGGGTCTTGTCCAGAAACTCCATGCTCAGATGATATTTTTTCTTATATCTGTTAGAGTCTGACTGGTCAAAAAAATGGGTTGCTCGTGCCATGATCAAGGTCCTCTCTTTGTTTAAAATATCTATTTTAATAAACTAAATTATACACGTTTTACAAATGGCTTGTCAATGAATGAATAAATGTCGGTAAAATTACAACAATTCAAGGAGTGAGAGAAGGAGAAAAGGAGGATGGACAAGAGAGAAATTATCGACATCAAAGGACTTCCGGTATATCTTCAGGCGGATGTTGTAGTCTGTGGCGGTGGAACAGCAGGTGTATTTGCAGCAGTTGCGGCGGCAAAGGAGGGTGTCTCTGTATTGCTGGTGGAAGCACTGGGAGGACTTGGAGGCAGTGCAGTGAACGGGCTTGTGCTGCCAATGATGAGTGTGCACATGAAGGAAGAACCCAGATGTTCCTATCTGCATCAGGATATGATGAAGCATCTGGAAGCATATCTGCCGGACAGAATCAATGAAAACAGCTTTGATCCGCTGATCCTGGGAGCAGTTTTGGAGCAGATGTGTACAGAAAATGGGGTAGATATTCTGCTGGATGCCGTTTTATGCGATGTGGCGACAGACGGAGGAGCTATTCGCGATATTGCGGTGATGTGTCAGGGCGGAATCCGCAGAATCAGCGGCAAGGTATTTAGCGATTGTACGGGAGATGGAATTCTATCCGTTCTGGCAGGAGCAGAATATGAAGCCGGGGCGCCTGAAAGTAAGATCAATCAGCCGATGTCTTTACGTTATCTGCTGGGCGGTGTGGATAAAAAGAAACTGGGACAGTTCTTTGACAGCTTAAAGGATCCAAACACAGCACAGTCCGGAAAGGATGGAAAGAATCTGTATGCAGATGTGACCAATAAGCGGGTCAGCGGTCTGACTCCATTTTTTGAAAAGGCGATCGAAGCAGGTGAGCTCGTTTATGAGGATATGGTTTACTGGCAGCTGTTCGATGTTCCGGGAAGAACAGACGGAGTGGCACTCAACAATCCGGAATTTTTTGAATATACGGATGCCTGTGATCCAAAACAATTGACGCAGATCCATCTGAAGGGAAAGCAGGTCATCTTAAGACAGCTTAACTTTTATAAAAAATATTTTCCCGGATGTGAAAATGCCTATGTTTCCAATATTTCTGCTATGGTCGGTGTACGGGAGAGTCGCCGGATTCTGGGTGAATATGAGCTGACCGGCGAGGACCTGCTGGAACAAAAAAAGTTCGAGGATGCCATCAGCCAGGCAAATTATCCGGTAGATGTGCATGGTATGAAGGCGCTGTATCGGGATGACAGACCCCATGGAGATACAAATAAACCGTGGTATGAAATTCCCTTCCGATGTCTGGTGGTGAAAGGGTTTGACAATTTGTTGACTGCGGGACGATGTATCAGCTCGGATTTTATTGCGCAATCTGCAGTTCGGATCCAGATCTGCTGTCACAGTACAGGAGAAGCAGCCGGTATTGCAGCTGCCATGTCGATTCAAAACGCTGTTTCTGTCAAAAAAATAAAGGGACAGGAAGTACGGGCAAGAATGCAGGAGCTTGGAGCAGCTTTTGTGTGATGCCTTGATTCATTGAAAATGCAAATAGGAGGAACTGAAAATGAAAAAAGTGATGGTTGGAATTATCGGCTGCGGAACAATTGCCAATAGTGCACATATTCCGGCATATTTAAAAAATGAGGACGTAGAGATCAAATATTTCTGCGATATTATTCCGGAGCGCGCAAAGGCAGCAGTAGAAAAATATGGCTGCGGCATTGCAGTGGAGGATTATCATAGGGTATTGGAAGATCCGGAAGTGGAAGCAATCTCTGTTTGTACGCCCAATCGGATGCATACAATTATTGCGATCGACGCGATGCGTGCGGGCAAGCATGTACTCTGTGAAAAGCCTGCAGCAAGAACCTATCCGGAAGCGTTGGAAATGCAGAAGGTACAGCATGAAACGGGAATGACCTTGAATATCGGCGTCGTGAACCGGTTTAACGATATGGTAAACTTGATTCGGGAGTATATTCAGGACGGACGTTTGGGCGAGGTATATCATGTTTATCTGAGTTTTCGTGCATTTCGTTCGATTCCGGGACTTGGCGGTGCGTTTACAACGAAAGAAATTGCAGGCGGTGGTTCTTTGATTGACTGGGGTGTACATTATCTCGATCTTGTCATGTATTGTTTAAATGATCCCAAGCCCCTTACGGTGTCCGGCGAAACATTTTGCAAGCTCGGGAAAAATATGGAAGGTTATGTGTACCGGGATATGTGGGCTGGTCCTCCGAAGTATGACGGTGTTTATGATGTGGATGATTCTGTGACGGCGCTGGTTCGGACAGAAGGCCCGGTCTTTACCGTACACGGTGCATGGGCGCAGAACATTGACGAGAATGAACAGTTTATAGACTTTATGGGTGATAAGGGCGGTATTCGGCTGACGTATGGAGGAGAGTTCACCCTTTACACGACAGAACACGGAGCATTAGTCAAATATGTACCGGAAGCAAAGACCAGAAATATGTTTGAAACGGAAATCAATTCGTTTGTGCGCTGTATCCGTACCGGGGAAAAGCTGCCGTCCCACATTGACACAGCAGTGCTTACCTCCAGGATTATGCAGGCGATTTATGATTCCGCTGCAACACACAGGGAAGTAGTGCTGGAGTCATAAAATTCGGACGGCAGTGGAGTTTTTACAGAAGCTGATATTCTTTATAAATTATATAAGGAAATGTAAGAAGCGAAAAGAGAAAAAGCTTTTTTTGAAAGTAGTTTCATAAATTAAATCCTTTCGTTTGCCATAGGCTCCTCCCACTACCTTCAGGTGGTGGGAGGAGCCTTGTGAATCTTTCGCCATTAACCCTGACTTTCAATATACTTTTGTATAGTCGCTGACGATACTTCTCCAATACTGCAAGCAAAGTATCCGTCTGACCAAAATATCCTTTTCTTCCAATACTGTTTAGACAGAAACGAACCATACTTTTGCCATAGGTAATATGTTGTTTCTTGTTTTACAATCTTAACAATGTCGCAAACCCTATCAGTCGTATCATAACTTATTAAGAAATGCAAGTGGTCTTTGTCTGCTTCCATAGCGATTATTTCGTAGCCACGAGTATTGGCTATATCAAAAATTTTTTGCTTAACATCGTCAGTAATAGAACCTTTTAGTAGTTTCTTACGATATTTAGTTACAAGAACTATATGTACTTTTAGACTGTATTTTCGTCTGTTATGACGATTATATCTATAATCCATAAATCACCTCTGACAGTTATTGACATTCACTAATTATTAGTATACACTATCATTAGTGAAGCATCAATAAGAGGAGTACATTTTATGGAACAGATAACTATAACTGCAAAAGTTCAGATAGTTGCTACTGATGCAGATAAAGTTTTGCTTGATGAAACTATGTCTGTTTATCGTGATGCCTGTAATTATGTTTCAGACTATGTATTCCAAACTCATGATTTAAAGCAGTTTTCACTGAATAAAGTTTTGTATTCTACTCTAAGAGAAAAATTTGGTCTGAAATCGCAAATGGCTCAGTCCGTTTTGAAAACGGTCATTGCAAGATATAGAACTATTCTCGAAAATCAAAATAAATGGATACGACCAACCTTCAAGAAACCTCAGTATGATTTAGTTTGGAACAGAGATTATTCTTTAACGCAAAACTGTTTTTCTGTGAATACGCTGAATGGTCGTATTAAACTGCCATATTTCGCTGAAGGTATGTCTAAATATTTTGACCACACAATCTATAGGTTTGGTACAGCTAAGCTCACAAACAAACATGGTAAATATTATCTTCACATACCAGTAACTTATGATGTCGAAGAAAGTAATATTTCTGACATTTGTAATGTTGTAGGCATTGACAGAGGAATTAACTTCGTTGTTGCGACCTATGACAGTCATCACAAGTCTGGATTTGTCAGTGGTAAAACCATTAAGCAGAAAAGAGCTGCTTATTCTAAACTTCGCAAAGAATTACAGATGCGACATACGCCATCCTCAAGGCGAAGACTAAAAGCTATCGGTCAGCGAGAAAACCGTTGGATGCAGGATGTAAACCATCAAGTATCGAAGGCACTCGTTGAAAATAACCCGAAGCACACTCTCTTTGTACTGGAAGATTTGTCTGGTGTCCGTAATGCCACAGAACGAGTTCGTACCAAAGACAGATATGTTTCTGTATCTTGGTCTTTCTATGACCTTGAACAAAAACTAATTTACAAAGCCAAACAGAACCAGTCTACTGTAATTAAGGTAAATCCTCGTTATACGAGTCAGTGTTGTCCTGTATGTGGACATATTGAGAAGGCTAATCGTAACAAGAAGTTACATCTGTTTGCTTGTAAAAACTGCGGTTACAAATCTAATGATGACCGTATCGGAGCAATGAATCTGTATCGTATGGGAATAAACTATCTTGAAGATAGTCAAGTACCTAATACAGTTATGGCTGAGTAAACTCTGCCATAAAGGGTGCTGTCAACCACCCTGCGATGTAACGCCACTTTAGATAGCGATATCTATTGGGGTTAAAGGTCGGAGGCGTAAGCTGTTAGTACGACTGGGCAGTTACAAGCCCATGACCTTTAGGTCGTGGGTAGTTGACAATTCGGGCAGAAGTGCCAAAAAGAAAAACAGAGAAAAGAAAAAAACAGGCAGAAGAGTAGGAAAATGTAAGATAGAAAAAGTAAAAATCCAATTGACATAGCTCGTTTCCTATGTTAGGATAGTCCCAACAACAATTTAGCGTGGTAAATTGATGAATTACTAAAGGAACGGGAGAATGAGTTATGAAAAAATTATCGGCAATGGTTATGGCAGGCGTGATGGCGCTTGGAATGGTTGGCTGCGGAAGCACAGCTGCAGAAGCACCGGCAGAAAGTACAGTACCTGCTGCAGAGAGCACAGCAGCAGAAACAACAGAAAGCACGGCAGAGGCTCAAACAGAGACAGCAGATGCACAGACAGAAGCAGGCAGACAGTTTGTAGTGGGATTCGATGCAGAGTTTCCGCCTTACGGCTATAAAGATGACAGCGGCGAATATGTCGGCTTTGACCTGGATCTGGCACAGGAGGTTTGCGACAGACTTGGCTGGACACTGGTAAAACAGCCCATCGACTGGGATGCAAAGGATATGGAGCTGGATTCCGGCGCGATCGATTGTATCTGGAACGGCTTTACCATGAACGGCAGAGAAGATCAGTACACCTTCAGTGTTCCTTATGTAGATAACAGCCAGGTATTTGTTGTGGCAGAAGACTCTGGCATTACCTCCAAGGAAGACCTTGCGGGTAAGGTAGTCGGCGTACAGAAGGATTCCTCCGCACTGGCAGCACTGCAGGGCGATGAGAAGGCTCTGGCAGATACCTTTGCAGACCTGCCGCAGTATGCAGATTACAATACCGGCTTCATGGATCTGGAGGCAGGTGCGATTGATGCGCTGGCACTGGATATCGGTGTTGCAAATTATCAGATCGCTTCCAGAGGCAGCGGCTATGTGGTTCTGGACGAGTACCTTTCCACCGAGCAGTACGGTATCGGCTTTAAGAAAGGCAACGACGAATTAAAGGATACGGTTGAAAAGACGCTTCTGGAAATGGCAGACGACGGAACCTTTATGGAAATCGCAGAGAAGTATGCAGACTATGGTCTGGTAGACAGCGTATGCCTGGGAAAGTAAGATAAAAATAGGATGCAGGTCAGAGAAAACTCTGGCCTGCGTTTGTGCGCTGATAAGAATACAGAAAACCGGATCAAAGCCGGTATGGAAAAGGAAGAACGGGAATGGATTTAGGAACGATGGTTCGGGAACTGGGAACAGGAATGCTGATCACGACGGAGATCTTCGTGCTGACACTGGTATTTTCCCTGCCCCTTGGAATGGTGCTGGCCTTTGGGCGGATGGCAAGGCTGAAAGTGCTGAGCTTTTTGACAAAGCTTTATATTTCGATTATGCGCGGAACGCCGCTGATGCTGCAGCTGATTGTGGTCTATTTTGCGCCCTATTATGTGTTTGGAATGAAAATTTCCAAAAGCTACCGGATGATCGCGGTAATTCTTGCATTTGTGCTAAACTACGCGGCGTATTTTGCAGAAATATACCGTTCTGGAATCGAGTCCATGCCGGTCGGGCAGTATGAGGCAGCAAAAGTATTAGGATACAGCCGCGTTCAGACGTTTTTCAGGATTATTTTGCCGCAGGTCATCAAGCGGGTGCTTCCGGCAGTGACCAACGAAATGATCACACTGGTAAAGGATACATCCCTGGCCTTTGTGCTGACAGTAACGGAGATGTTTACGATCGCAAAGCAGATCGCGGCAGCGCAGGCTTCCGTAATGCCTCTGATGGCAGCAGGAGTATTTTATTACATTTTTAATCTGGTCGTTGCAGTTGTTATGGAGCATGTGGAAAAGAAGTTAAATTATTACCGCGGATAATGCAGGACGCCAGAGAGACAGTTAGAGGAGCGAAGCTTTATTTCTGCAGTCAGACGGAAATTCAGGAAAGGTACGAAGTTACAATGAATCAGATTTATCTGGAAATGAATCATATAAAAAAAACATTTGGGGAGCTGGAGGTCTTAAAGGATATTTCTCTTTCCGTCCATAAGGGAGAAGTCGTATCGGTGATCGGTCCGTCCGGCTCCGGCAAATCGACACTGCTGCGCTGTGCGACCATGCTGGAAAAAATGGACGGCGGCGAGCTTTCTTTTCTCGGAGAAAAGGCTGCGTGGGAAGAAAACGGAAAATGTGTCTATGCAAATAAGAAGCAATTAAAGGAAATCCGGAAAAATTTCGGCCTGGTGTTCCAGAATTTCAACCTGTTTCCGCATTATACAGTTATGAAAAATATCATCGATGCACCAGTCTGCGTAGATGGTGTTTCCAAAGAAGAAGCAAAAGAACGCGCATGGAAGCTGTTAAAACAGCTGGGGCTGTCGGATAAGGCAGATGCCTATCCCTATCAGCTTTCCGGTGGACAGCAGCAGAGAGTATCGATTGCCAGAGCGCTTGCTCTGCAGCCAAAGGTTTTATTTTTTGACGAGCCGACCTCAGCGCTTGACCCGGAGCTGACCGGAGAAGTGCTGCGCGTCATCCGGCAGCTGGCAGACGAGCACATGACTATGGTGATCGTTACACACGAGATGCAGTTTGCCAAAGAGCTTTCGGATCGCGTGATCTTCATGGAAAAAGGTCTGGTCTGCCAGGAGGGTACGCCGGAGGAAGTGTTTGGAAACCCGAATGCCCGTGTGAAGGAGTTCATCGGTCGTGTCATGCAGGTCTGATAATTTTTGCGTGTGTCAAGATTTTTTACTTGACACACCCTTTTTTTTCGGGTATGATAGCACAGGTGAGGACGCAATATGGAAAAAATCGTAGAACAGGGTATGCTGTATGACTTTTACGGTGAACTGCTGACCGAGCATCAGCGAAAGATCTATGAGGATGTGGTATTAAACGACATGTCCCTGAGTGAGATCGCAGAGGAACAGGGGATCAGCAGACAGGGCGTACACGATCTTGTCCGCAGATGCGACCGGACGCTTCAGAGCTATGAAGAGCGGCTGCACCTGATTGCGAGATTTCAGAAAGTCAAGCACACCGTAGAGAAGATCGAACAGATCAGCACGGAGACGCAGGTCAGAGAACTGGCGGGACAGATTTTAGAAGAACTGTAACGGATCGCGGGAGAGGATTTGAATGGCATTTGAGCGCTTAACCGATAAACTGCAGGATGTGTTTAAGGATCTGCGCAGCAAAGGCAGACTGACAGAAGCGGACGTCAAAGTTGCGCTCAAGGAAGTCAAGATGGCACTGCTGGAAGCGGATGTAAACTTCAAGGTTGTCAAGCAGTTCGTCAAGTCTGTGGAAGAACGGGCGATCGGTCAGGACGTCATGAACGGATTAAATCCCGGTCAGATGGTCATCAAGATCGTAAACGAAGAGATGACTTCCCTGATGGGTTCCGAGACACAGGAATTACAGTTCCAGCCCGGCAAAGCGACAACCGTGATTATGATGTGCGGTCTGCAGGGTGCAGGTAAGACGACAACGACTGCGAAGCTGGCAGGCAAGTTTAAATTAAAAGGCAAAAAGCCACTGCTTGTAGCCTGTGACATTTACCGTCCGGCAGCGATTGAACAGCTGCAGATCAACGGCGAGAAACAGCAGGTGGAAGTCTTTTCCATGGGCACGAGCCACAGCCCGGTTGACATCGCAAAAGCGGCGATGGAGCATGCAGAGAAAAACGGCAATAATGTCGTGATTCTGGATACTGCGGGTCGTCTGCATATCGATGAGGGCATGATGGAGGAGCTGCAGAAGATCAAGCAGGCAGTGACGGTCCATCAGACACTTCTGGTAGTGGATGCCATGACCGGTCAGGATGCGGTCAATGTGGCAAAGGAATTTGATGAAAAAGTAGGAATCGACGGCGTGATCCTGTCCAAGATGGACGGTGACACAAGAGGCGGTGCGGCGCTTTCCATTAAAGCCGTTACCGGCAAGCCGATTTTATATGTTGGTATGGGAGAGAAGCTTTCCGATCTGGAACAGTTTTATCCCGACCGTATGGCGAGCCGAATTCTGGGAATGGGCGATGTGCTCACCCTGATTGAAAAAGCTTCGGCGAACCTCGATATTGACGCTGGCAAGGAAAAAGAGATGGCGGCGCGCATGAAGAAGGGCAAGTTCGATTTTGAGGACTACCTGGAAAGCATGAAGCAGATGCGCAACATGGGCGGGCTGTCCGGTATCCTGAGCATGATGCCCGGCATGGGTTCGAAGATGGGCGATATCGAATCGATGATCGATGAAAAACAGCTGGCAAGAATGGAAGCGATCGTGCTGAGCATGACGCCCCAGGAACGCCGCAATCCCAAGCTTTTAAATCCCAGCCGTAAGCACCGTATTGCACGAGGCGCAGGGGTGGACATCAGCGTAGTCAATCGATTTATCAAGCAGTTTGAGCAGAGTCAGAAAATGATGAAGCAGTTCCCGGGAATGCTGGGAGGCAAAGGTGCAAGAAAAGGTAAGTTCAGACTTCCTTTCTGATAAATAGTGCAGATCGCACACAAGAAAACATATTTATATTTCATTTGGAGGTAAGAAAAATGGCAGTAAAGATCAGATTAAGAAGAATGGGATACAAGAAGAACCCGATTTACAGAATCATCGTAGCAGATTCCAGATCTCCCAGAGATGGTCGTTTCATCGAAGAGATCGGCACATACGATCCGAATACAGATCCCAGCACTTTCAAGGTAAACGAAGAGCTGGCTAAAAAGTGGCTCAACAATGGCGCTCAGCCCACCGAAATCGTAGGCAAGATCTTCAAGGCAGCAGGAATCGAGAAATAAGACAGCTCTGTAAAGCAGACGGTTACGCAAACGAGCAATAGCTGTGGGGCTGACTGTAGCAGGCTTATGGAGGTGGATTATGAAAGATTTGGTGGAAGTGATCGCAAAGGCACTTGTGGATCATCCGGATGAAGTGAGCGTCTCCGAAAAGGAAAACGGCAGAAGCCTGACGGTTGAACTTCATGTTGCACCCTCCGATATGGGCAAGGTAATCGGTAAACAGGGCCGTATTGCTAAGGCAATTCGCACTGTGGTAAAGGCTGCGGCGATGGAAGATAATAAAAAAGTGGATGTGGATATCATCTGACATCTGAAATGGACAGCGTCTTGCAAAAGCAAGGCGCTGTTTGTGAAATGAGAGGTTATATGGAAGAAAGACTGCAGGTGGGAGTGATTGCTTCCACACACGGTGTGCACGGGGAGGTCAAGATTTTTCCGACGACAGATGATGTGCGCCGTTTTAAGAAGTTAAAAGAAGTGATTCTGGATACGGGAAAGGAAAACCGGATTCTGGAAATCGAGAGCGTGAAATTTTTCAAGCAATTTGCCATTTTGAAATTCCGTGGAATCGATACGATAGACGAGGCGGAAAAATACCGGAGAAAGAGCCTGTATGTGACGCGGGAAAATGCGGTGCGCCTACAGAAGGACGAGTATTTTATCGCAGATCTGATCGGCGTGAAGGTATTGGATGAACAGGAGCAGGAGCTTGGAACCTTAGAGGATGTCATTGAAACCGGCGCAAATGATGTTTATCAGATTCGGTTAAAGGATGGCAGACAGCTGCTTTTGCCTGCAATCAAGGAATGTGTGCTGGATGTCGATGTGGAAGCAGGACGGATGAAAATCCATATCCTGGACGGATTGCTGGAGGACTGACGAAAAAATGCAGTTTCATATTTTGACATTGTTTCCGGAAATGGTGGAAAACGGACTGCAGACGAGCATTTTAGGACGGGCGATTCAAAAAGGACTGATCGGAATCCATGCGGTCAATATCCGCGATTACACGCAGGATAAGCACAATAAGGTGGACGATTACCCTTACGGCGGCGGTGCGGGCATGCTGATGCAGGCACAGCCGGTTTACGACGCCTGGAAAGCGGTTGCAAAGCCTGCAGAGGGCAAAAAACCAGTGCGGGTGCTGTTTATGAGCCCACAGGGCAAAACCTTTTCCCAGGAGATGGCAAAGGAGCTTGCACAGGAGGAAGAGCTGATTTTTCTGTGTGGGCATTATGAAGGAATCGACGAGCGCGTGATCGAAGAGATCGTGACAGACCCGGTTTCCATCGGTGATTATGTGCTGACCGGAGGAGAGCTTCCGGCGATGGTGATGATCGACGCGATTTCCCGGATGGTTCCCGGTGTTTTAAAAAATGAGGATTCCGGCGTGACAGAAAGCTTTCAGGAGAATCTGCTGGAATATCCCCAGTACACCCGACCGGAGGTCTGGGAGGGCAAAAAGGTTCCGGATATCCTGCTTTCCGGCGACCATGCAAGGATAGACAAATGGCGCCTGGAAAAGTCCAAGGAGCGGACGAAAGCCCGGCGACCGGATTTATATGAAAAGTACGATTTGTCCGGACGTGCGCTGGAATATTTGTTAAAAAATAAAATGCTTCACATGGACATGATTGAGGATATCCGGAGAGGCAAAGCTAACATCCTGGCAGTCCGGGAGGACGGCGTGCTGACAAAGGACAGGTCAGGCGGTGTGTATCGGATCACTGCCAAAACAAAGGACGCAGGAGAACGGCTGCTGTCTTTGACGGACCCGACCGGTGCGGTCTATGTCTGTCATCAGAAATTTGTGCTGACGAGCATTTTAGAGCGTTTCGGGTTAAAAAATTTCAATGAATGCTACCAGGTGATTTATCCGAAAAAAAAAGCGCCTGACCTTCCGGAGCCGGACGAAGCCGTTGAAATCCGGGAGCTGGACGAAACGTATGCGGCAAACGTAGAGGCACATTATCATCTTTATCATGATGAAGCCTACATCAGAGAACGGATCGCATCGCGTCAGATGATCGGCGCATTTCTGGATGGGGAGCTGGCAGGCTTTGCAGGCGTGCACAACGACGGCGGCATGGGAATGCTGGAAGTGCTGGAGCCCTTCCGGAAAAGAGGGATCGGGAGCCTCCTGGAGGTTGAAATGATCCGGCGGGAGCTTGCGGCAGGTCATGTGCCCTATGCGCATGTATTCGTGGAAAACGAAATTTCCGCTGCACTGCAGAAAAAATCCGGCATGCGCTTTGCATCGGGGAGCGTTTTCTGGGTATCCTAGGCGCCGGCGGTAAAACCGGGTGGTATTTTTCCTATTAGGTTAGGAAGAAAATCCTTGCATATTTGAGAAAGCTATGTTATACTGCAAATGTTGCGAAAAAAGGAGATGGTCCTCTGTTACGGGAATCGTATTAAGAACATCCAGAAATCAGGAGGAAAAGCAATGAACGAAATTATCAGAGAGATCGAAGCTGCTCAGCTGAAAGCTGAAGTACCTGCATTTGAGACAGGCGATACCGTAAGAGTATATGGTAAGATCAAGGAAGGCAACCGTGAGAGAGTTCAGGTATTCGAAGGTGTTGTTTTAAAGAAACAGGGCGGCAGCAACCGTGCAACCTTTACCGTAAGAAAGAGCTCCAACGGCGTCGGCGTTGAAAAGACCTGGCCTTTACATTCTCCCAACGTTGAGAAGGTAGAAGTTGTTCGTAAGGGTAAAGTAAGAAGAGCAAAGCTGAACTACTTAAGAGACAGAGTCGGCAAGAGCGCAAAGGTCAAAGAAGTTGTAAAATAAGAATTGCGAAGAGAGGGGCACCAGTAACGGCAGCCCCTTTTTTGCTTTTTAGGATGTCTGCAGGACGAAACGGCGGCTGCGGAATGGAGATTTGTATGAGAAGAAGACAGCGTGGACTGCAGTTTTACCGGAAGAAAAAAGGGCTCAGCATGCAGGCGGTCAAAGAGGTGTTTAGTTGGATTGTGCTGTCTGTACTGGCAGTTTTTCTGGCGTTTATGGTGATCTGGGCGGTCGGACTGCGCACGAACATGATCGGCGTTTCCATGGAGCCGGGGCTGACGAACGGACAGGGAATTTTGGTTAACCGCTTAAAGTACCGTTTCTTTTCTCCGCAGACAGGGGACGTGGTGGTATTTTTGCCAAACGGTAATCAGAATGCCCACTATTATGTGAAGCGTGTTGTAGCGGTTCCGGGGCAGACCGTCCTGATTCAGGACGGCATTTTATATATAGACGGTAAGGCGCAGGAAAATGAAGAGATGGATCTGATCGCGTCAGCCGGTATTGCAGAGAATGAAATCAAGCTGGGCAGGGACGAATATTTCGTGCTCGGCGATAATTGTAATAACAGTGAGGACAGTCGTTCCGCCAATGTCGGTCCGGTGCTGCGCAGCACGATCGTCGGCGAGGCGTGGTTCCATTTCGGAAACGGCACGGATGGCTGGGGACTGATTCACTGAAAATCACACAGACTATTATAAAGAAAAGGGTAACTGTTCAGTACCCTCACAGTTACAGAAAAGGAAAGAAAACTATGGTATACCAGTGGTATCCCGGACATATGACGAAAGCGCGCCGCGCGATGCAGGAAGATATCAAGCTGATCGACTTGATTATCGAATTGGTGGACGCCAGATGTCCGCAATCGAGCCGCAATCCTGATATCGACGAGATGGGGAAAAACAAGGCACGCCTGATTTTATTGAATAAATCCGATCTGTCCGATCCGGCTGCAAACCGCGCCTGGACGGCATATTTTGAAAGTCTTGGCTTTGCTGTACTGGAAATCAACGCCAGAAGCGGCGCCGGGATGAAAGCAATTCAGGGCAAGGTTCAGGAAGCCTGCCGGGAAAAGATCGAGCGCGACCGCAAACGCGGTATTTTGAACCGTCCGGTGCGTGCGATGGTGGCAGGAATTCCAAACGTAGGAAAATCGACGTTTATCAATAGCTTCGCAGGAAAGGCGTGCGCGAAAACCGGCAACAAGCCCGGCGTAACGAAGGGCAAGCAGTGGATTCGCCTGAACAAGGGTCTGGAGCTTTTGGATACCCCCGGCATCCTGTGGCCGAAATTCGAAGATCAGGCGGTGGGAGAACGCCTCGCACTGATCGGCTCGATGAACGATGAAATCTTAAACCGCGAAGAAATGGCACTTTCCCTGCTTGTGTTTATCGGGGAGAATTACCCGGAGGCGGTGGAAAAGCGGTATCAGCTGACACTGGATACAGCGGGCGCAGACGGTGACGCACAGGCGTCCCTCCATTCGGCCCTCGCCCTTCTGGAAGCAGTCTGCAAGTCCCGCGGTTGTCTGAAAAAGGGCGGTGAGCCGGAATATGAAAAGGGTGCGGCCCTCGTTCTGGATGATTTTCGCAGCGGCAGGCTCGGTCGCATGACGCTGGAATTGCCGAAAAAGGAGGCGTAAGCCATGAGTGGAAAAGCAATCCTGAAAGAAATCGGAAGCACGCTTTTATATATCGCAGTTGTCCTGGGTATCACCTGGCTGGTGATCACATTTGTCGGACAGCGCACGGAGGTCAACGGAAGCTCGATGGAGCCGACACTGAGCAATAACGATAACCTGATCGTAGACAAGATTTCGTATCGTTTCAAGGATCCGCAGCGCTTTGATATTATCGTGTTCCCATTCCAGTACGATGAAAATGTTTACTATATTAAGCGGATTATTGGTCTGCCCGGCGAAACGGTTCAGATCGGCACGGACGGAACGATTTACATTGACGGACAGGTGCTGGAGGAAGGCTACGGCAAGGAAGTGATGCTGTCACCGGGGCGCGCAGGCGAGCCGATTACCCTCGGCGAGGACGAATATTTTGTGCTGGGCGATAATCGAAACAACAGCTCGGACAGCCGGGAGCCGAGCGTCGGAAATATCCACCGGGATCAGATTATCGGAAAAGCGTGGGTCAGAATCTGGCCGTTTCACAAATTTGGAGTGTTAAAACACCAGTAAGGGACATCTGATATGGAAAAAATCGGGGAAATCAAAGCGCGGTTTGCAGAAGCCGGAGAGCGCTTGAAGAAAGCCTCCATGCGGACAGAGGCAGAGTCTGCGGCAGGCCTGTTGGAGAATCTGGAACAAACCTATCGGGAAGACACAAGAAGCGGTGTGCAGGCGCTGATCCGGCGTTCGGAAATGCAGCGGGAGGCACTGGAAAAGGAAACAGCGCGGATTTATCAGCTGCAGCAGTATGAACGGGACTATGAAAAGGAAGGCCTGATCTGCGGCATTGACGAGGTTGGAAGGGGACCGTTGGCAGGACCGGTTGTTGCAGGCGCGGTTATTTTGCCGAAGAACTGCGAAATTTTGTATCTGAACGATTCCAAACAACTTTCTGCAGAAAAAAGGGAACAGTTATATGACGTCATTTTGGAGCACGCAGTGGCGGTGGGAATCGGGATTGTCAGCCCACAGCGAATCGATGAGATCAACATCCTGCAGGCGACCTACGAAGCGATGCGTCAGGCGATTGAAAAGCTGAATCCTCAGCCTGCAGTTCTGCTAAACGATGCGGTAAGGATTCCACAGGTGGCAATTCAACAGGTTCCGATCATCAAGGGAGATGCAAAAAGCGTATCCATTGCTGCAGCGAGCATTGTAGCGAAGGTGACGAGGGACCGGATGATGGAGCAGTATGAGGAAGTTTTTCCGGGCTACGGATTTGCACGCAATAAAGGGTATGGATCAAAAGAGCATATCGAGGCACTGCAGACCATGGGACCAACGGCGATTCACCGCAGAAGCTTCATCGGTCATTTTGTGAAAGAAGGTTAAATGAATAAAAGACAGGCGGGCGCTTTCTGGGAGGAAGCAGTGACAGCTTATCTGATGCGCAGCGGAGTAAACATTCTGGAGCGTAATTACAGGTGCAGCAGGGGAGAAATCGATATCATCGGGTTTCACCGGGGCTGCCTTGTTTTTTTTGAAGTAAAATATCGGAACGACGACCGATTTGGGACAGCGTTGGAGGCGGTTGGGAGCGCAAAGCAGGAAAAAATCTGCCGTTGCGCAGACTGGTATCTGTGGAAGCATCCTGCAGAGGGGGATGTACAGATCCGCTTTGACGTGGTGGCGGTCTGCGGGAAAAAGATCCAGTGGATTCAAAACGCATTTGAATACAGGAGGGCAGGGACGTGGAACAGCAGAAGGCGAAGATAGCAAAAAAAGATCTGATCCGGAAAAAGACGGGTTATCCGGGGATGGAAATTCACAAAAGCGGAGAGGTGGAATATCTCACTTTTCCGGCGTTAGAACGGTTAAATATAGTGACTCATATGGTCACCAGCAGGCTCGGCGGTGTCAGTACCGGGGACTGTGCTTCTTTCAATTTCAGCTATGCGCGGGATACGAGCCGGGAGGCGGTGGATGAAAATTTCCGGCGGGCTGCAGGCGTGTTCGGGACAACTTCGGACGCGTTCGTCTGCTCCGATCAGACCCATACGACAAACATCCGCCGTGTGGAAAAAGAGGATGCAGGAAAGGGCGTGACGAAAGAAAAAGATTATCGGGATGTGGACGGGCTGATCACAAACGTGCCCGGGCTGATACTTGGCACGTTTTATGCGGACTGTGTGCCGCTTTTGTTTGTCGATCCGGTGCATCATGCGATCGGCTGTTCTCATTCCGGGTGGCGTGGGACAGTCGGTGAGATGGGAAAAAAGACAGTCGAAGCGATGCGCGAGGCGTATGGAAGCCGTCCGGAGGATATTTTTGCGGCGATTGGTCCGTCGATCTGTCAGGACTGCTATGAAGTCGGAAAAGATGTGGCAGAACCTTTTGAAAAGCTCTTTTCTCAGGAGAGATATCAGGACGTTTCCCTGAAAAATATACTGACCGAAAAGGTCAATGGAAAATATCAGCTGGACCTGTGGCGCGCCAATGAAGCAATTTTGCTTGGCGCAGGGATTTTAAAGGAGCATCTGTCGATGACGGACATCTGCACCTGCTGCAATCCGAGCTATCTGTTTTCTCATCGGGCGAGCAAGGGAAAACGCGGAAATCTGGCGGCGTTTCTGATGCTGAAGCAATAGAATGCGCGCGAAAGAGGCTGCTGTCGGTAAAATCTTTATAAAATATTAAGAATATCCCGGACAGCAGATTCAGATTTTTCTGATTTAATAGAGAGAAAGCAGAAAATGGAGGGTATTATGACAAATATTCTGGTATGTGACGATGATAAAGAGATTGTGGAAGCAATCGAAATTTATCTGGCGCAGGAGGGTTACAATGTCATCAAGGCATATGACGGGGAGCAGGCGATTCGGGCGTTAAAAGAAAACGACATTCAGCTTTTGATTATCGATATTATGATGCCGAAGCTGGACGGAATCCATGCGACGCTCAAAATCCGGGAATACAGCAGCATTCCGATCATTATCCTGTCGGCAAAATCCGAGGACGCGGACAAGATTCTGGGGCTGAACATCGGCGCGGATGACTATGTGACAAAACCGTTTAATCCGCTTGAGCTCGTTGCGCGGGTGAAGTCGCAGCTGCGCCGCTACACGAAGCTGGGAAATTTAAACACGGACAATAATGCAGTGTTCCGCGCTGGCGGACTCGTGATCAACGACGAGACCAAAGAGGTTACGGTGGACGGAGAGCCAGTCAAGCTGACACCGATTGAATACAATATTCTGTTGCTTCTGGTGCGCAATCAGGGGCGTGTTTTTTCGATTAATCAGATCTATGAAAGCATCTGGGAAGAAGAGGCAATCGGTGCGGACAATACAGTGGCTGTCCATATCCGGCACATCCGGGAAAAGATTGAGATTAACCCGAAGGAGCCCCGTTATCTGAAGGTTGTCTGGGGTGTCGGATACAAGATCGAGAAGCAGCCGTGACGAAAAAAGCCGGAAAGGAGTACGGGCTCATGAAAAAGAAATGGGTCATTGGAAAGAAGGACAGAAGAGTGCTGCTCATTTTTCAGAAAGTGCTGGCAGCGGCTTTTGCGGCAATTTTTGTCGGGCTTGCCTGCAATAGTTCGGTCAGCGTGGAGAGAAACGGCAGGCTGTATGAACAGCAGATCAATCTGCTTGAAAACAGTAATTCGTTTGAAAATTCCGATCTGTTCACGGATATTCTGTCCGAAGAAATTCGGGGAGTGACGCGGCTTTCTGTCATCCGAAGCCAGTTGGAAACGGACGGAACTTATAATGGACAAAAGCAGATCGATATCGCGGAATTTGCCCACAGGCAGGAAGATGTCCGTGACACGACGGCAACGGCGTCTTTTTATCTGGATGATCTGGTCAAATGGGGAAATTATGGCTTCGTGACGGAAAAGGTTTTTGCGACGAAGGCACAGCTGGACGCTTATTTTAAAGGGGATTCCAGCGTTTTTTCCGGTCAGGAGGGGCTGAGCGGGAACGACTGGAACGGGGAAACGGCAACCCTGAATGTGTTGCAGAAGCTGGATCAGAAACGGCAGAAGCAGTCGCTTTCGATGCAGATGATTCAGGAGCTTCCCTCCAGCCGGGAAGAATATCAGAAAAAGTGCGAGGAGCTGGGACTGAATTATTCGGATGCAGATGGGATGGAGCTGGATCTTTTGGTGCCCCGGTATCTGTCTGCAGAGGGAAAGGACCTGGCGCAATATGCGTCCGACACAGACGAATACATTCAGCTGCGGGATGATTTAAAGACGACTTCGAAGGAACTTTTTTATAATTTTTCCGAATATTCGGCGTACAAAGACAGTTACGGTCTGGACGCGTCAAATATCCGATATTGTTACCGGATGGATCAGGATGGCGAACTCCATTATTATACGAATCTGAAGGACGATTTTTCAGATAAAAAATTAGACGAAATCACGAGACAATTTGAAGAATATGGCAGATATCTGTGCTATAACGCAGATCGGGCGGAGCTTTTGACGAATACGGAGATTGCTGCGGAGGAGCTTAGACAGGAGCTGTCCTCCTATCAGTATGCCTTTGGCGATAATACGCGGGTATGGCTGGCAGTTGATACGACGTATCCGGCACAGGACGGCTTTGCAACCGCGCGTGCGGCGTACCACAGAGTCGTTCCTTATTATGGTTATCTGGCTGCAGTCGGCATGTTATTTCTGGTGGTTTCTATCTGGCTGTTGCTTCGGGTAACTCGGTATGAAGGGCGTGTCCGCAAAGAGGGCGGCGGTTATCAGATTGAATTAAGGATTCGGGACACGGTGCTGACGGAGCCGTTTGTGGCGGCAGGAATTTTGATGATAGGTATGATCCTTGGCGTCAGCTGGCTTTTGTATCTGCTTGCGCAGACGACGTTGACGGATGTGACGCATGCGGTGTGGTTCCCGTTTGCAGTGGGCGTTGTTGCCTTTTTGCTGGACGATGTGTTTTTATTTTTCTATTTGAGTCTTGTCAGACGGGCGAGGGCGCATACACTGTGGAGCAATTCTATGCTGCGGCTGATTTTCAGTCGGATTGGAAACGGTGTGCTGCACCTTTATGACAACGGGCACATTCTGACCAGGAGTCTGCTTCCGTTTTTACTGTTGCTTGCGGGCAACCTGATTCTGGGCGGCTGCGGTGTTGTAGGGATTCTGATTGCGGCTGTAATCGATGTCATTGCGATTCTGATGCTGTACAGCTCGAAAAAGGATCAGCAGCAGATTGTGGACACTGCGGTTCGATTGGGGCACGGCGATCTGGATCTGAAGGTTGATCTTTCCGACATGCACGGAGAAAACCGGGAGCTGGCAGAAGCGGTCAACGGCATCGGAGACGGCATCAAGACGGCGGTTGAAAAGAGCATGAAGGACGAACGGTTAAAAGCCGATCTGATTACGAATGTTTCTCATGATATCAAAACGCCGCTGACGTCGATTATCAACTTTGTGAACCTGTTAAAGCGCGAGCAGATCGACAATGAGCGCGCGAAAGGCTATATTCAGGTGTTGGATGCGAAGTCTCAGCGCTTGAAGCAGCTGACGGACGATCTGGTGGAAGCGTCCAAGATCACGTCCGGCAATATTTCTTTGCAGATGGAGCGACTGGATTTCAAGGAACTCGTCAAGCAGACCTGCGGGGAGTTCGATGACAAATTAAAGGAAAAATGCCTGGAAATGATCGTCAGTTTGCCGCCGGAGCCGGTTTATATCGAAGCCGATCCGAGAAGAATCTGGCGCGTGGTGGAGAATTTGTTTTCCAATGTTTGCAAGTATGCGCTGGAAGGCACGCGGGTCTATCTGGAAATCCGCAGAGTCAGACAGGAGGATAGGGAAATCGCGGTATTTACAATGAAAAATATTTCCGCGCAGGCGTTGAACATCCGTGCCGAGGAGCTGACGGAACGGTTTATCCGCGGCGATATTTCCAGAAGTACGGAGGGCAGCGGACTGGGACTGTCGATTGCACAGAACCTGACGACGCTGCAGAAGGGAACGTTTGAAATCTATCTGGACGGCGACCTGTTCAAGGTACAGATCGGATTTTCCTGTCTGGACGTACCGCAGCCGGAGATAGAAATACAGATGAGGTAAGCCTTACAGGATGAATACAGAAAACGTATGGAAGTCCGGTTTGCAGGCGGCGAAGCTTTTGAGCGGCAGCCGCCTGCAGATCGTATTTTTATTAAAAAAAGAGCCGATGTCCGAAAAACAGTTGGCGGGATGTATGGACGAAGACGAGCAGGGCGTGGGGGCAGAGCTTTATGTGCTGCAGGCTGTCGGGCTGGTGTCCGCAGACGGAAAGCCGGGAGGAATGGAAGACCCGTCGGATACCGATGTATTCGGGATGCTTCAGGAGAGAGCCCATCGGACAGACGATGTTCGTTTCCATTTGACAGAGCTTGGCGAGGAGTTGCTGCCGCTGTGCAGGGAACTGGAACGTTTTGGACGTTTGTATGAGGCTGCGAAAGACCTGGTCCCGGAGCTTATGGGTGGGAACGATATCCCCTGGGCAGAATCTGACGGGACTGCAGCAGGCAGCACAGATGCAGGTTCCCCACAAAATACGGAAGACGATTTTAACAATCTGCCTGCGAAAAAAGCTTCTGCAAAGGACAGGCACGGTTTTTATCAGGCGGACAATGCGTTTGTTTTTTTCAATCCGCACTGTGAATTTGAGGACTGGTATTTTTATGGCGAAACCGCAGGGGAGATGACAGAGCTGTACCTGATTACGGATCCGGAATATCAGCTGTTTTTGGCGGCATTGAAAAACGCCGGTTCTGCGCCAAAAGATCAGGCGATGTTAAAGCTTCACTTTTCACAAAAAACAGCTGATTTAAACTGGGAAGAGGAGATTGCCTATCAGTTGGCGGAGGACACGCTGATCGGGATTGCAGTTCCGATGGAGTGAAGGGAAAGAGACGGCAGTTCATGCTCTGGAAGCGGAGAAGGTTTCATGCAGAGTTGACGTGCTATGTCAAATTGTCCAGAAGAATGTTAAGAGACCTGGAAAGATGCCGAATTTTGATTGAATTTATTGTGCAAAGTATCAATTATGCTTCCTCGAAAAATGCATTATAATGTCAAAAGAGAATATGAGAGGAGGGAACGAAAATGGCACCGCATATATTGGCAGTTCTGATTTTCGTAGTGATGTTTGTCCTGATTGTCATGGACAAAATCGAGCGGCAGTATGTGTCCCTTGGCTGTGGACTTTTGATGATCGTACTGGTGTTTGGACTGGGCATGCACAGTAAGGATGCGATTGTGGAAACGCTGAATGTGAAAAGCATCTTTCGGGCAAGCTTCTGGTACACGGCAGCGGAAGGAGAGGCATCTTCATCCGGAATTAACTGGTCTACCATCATTTTCATTTTAGGTATGATGATCATGGTAGAGGGAATGGGAAAGGCAGGATTTTTCCGCTGGCTCTGTCTGGAGATCGCAAAGCTGGTAAAATATCGCACGATTCCGGTATTTATCACGTTTATGCTGATGTCTTTTGTACTGGCGATGTTCATCGACAGTATTACGGTCATCCTGTTTTTGGCGGCAGTTACGCTGGAGCTGGCGCAGACGCTCAAGTGTAATCCGGTTCCGATTATTCTGTCGGAAATTTTCTGTGCGAACCTTGGCGGTTCGGCAACGATGTGTGGAGACCCGCCCAACATTATCATCGGCACATCCCTGGGATATACCTTCGGTGAATTTATTTCCAACACCGGCTTTATCGCTCTGATATCGCTTGTTGTCATCGTGATTTATTTTTACTTATGCTTCCATAAGGAACTGGCCGGACAGGGTGCAGCGGTTCAGATTACTTCTTATCCCGATCCGAAGGAAGCGATTACAGATAAAGGTGAGTTTGCAAAGAGCTGTGTCATTTTCCTGCTGGCAGTTGTCCTTTTAGTAACCCATGCGCAGACGGGGCTGACCGTTGCGTTTATCGGTACGCTTATTGCGATTTTGACACTTGTGACACAGTATAAGGATGCAAAAGAGCTGCTTGCCAAAGTAGACTATAAGACGCTTTTATTCTTTATTGGTCTGTTTGTTGTAGTCGGCGGATTGGAGCAGACGGGCGTACTGGAAGAAATCGCCGGTTTGATCAGTAAATTGAGCGGCTCCAACGGCATGCTGATGTGCGCGATTATTCTCTGGATATCCGCAATTGCAAGTGCATTTGTTGACAATATTCCGTTTGCTGCGACGATGATTCCGGTCATCCAGACGCTGTCGGCGCTTCAGGGCATAGATTTGACTACGCTGGCGTGGACACTTTCCATGGGAACCGATATCGGCGGCAGCGCAACACCGATTGGCGCATCTGCAAACGTTGTTGGAATTTCCGTCGCGACCAAGCAAGGCTATCCGATTGGATGGGGATATTACTGTAAATATGCGGCACCTGCGACGATCATTGTCATTTCGATTTCGATGGTTTGCATTTTCCTGAGATATTTCTAAAAGCAGAATCCTGTTTTGCCGGAGGGAGTTTTTTGCCTGCGGCAAAACTGAATTCTCCGAAACGAAAAATATAAGGGGTAACGGAGGGGTATGTGTATGAAGAAACAGCTGATTATTTCTGTAGGACGGGAATTTGGAAGCGGCGGTCATGTGATTGCGGAGACTCTGGCAAAAAGGTTTGATCTGCCTTTGTACGACAGCAATATTCTGGAATCTATAGCGCAGGAGAGAAACGTAGATGCCAAAACGCTGCACCGTTATGATGAAGTGCCCAGAAACATCCTGTTTTCCAGAAGGGTAAGGGAGTATTCGACCTCTGCAGAAGAAAATATCGCGCAGATGCAGTTCGAGTATCTGAAGAAAAAAGCAGATGAAGGAGAATCCTTTGTCGTTGTAGGACGCTGTTCGGAGACAAAACTTGCAGGAACCCCGGGATTGATCACGATTTTCGTGCTGGGCGATATTCCGGTCAAGACTGCGCGTATTATGAAGCTTCACAACCTGACGGAGAAAGAAGCGAAGAATATGATCGAAAAGCAGGATCGCCAGCGTAAGATGTACCACAACTATTACGTAAAGGGAAAATGGGGAGATTCCCGTAATTATGATCTGAGCATCAACAGCAGCCGGATGGGGATTGAAAAGACGGCGGATTTCCTGGAAAGTTATATTAGAGAGCGGATCGCAGAATCCGTTCAAGAAGCCTGAGACGATCTGAAAAACGTCCGGTAGAATGCAGATGGGAAAATTCCCAAGGCATTTTGCCGGACTTTTTTATTTACGCGTGCAACGAGCCAAAGTCCGTGCTTGCACGAGACCTTGGCGACTGCCGCGATAACTTGAGAAACTCGCGGAGCGTGTTTCTCATAGTTCGTGACAATAGAAGATCCGCGAAACGTGCATTCTATTATTTTGTTTTTTTTCGAGTCTTTTGCCTTGCTGCATCCTTTAGGGTAACAGCGTTTCCACGGACGGAAATATTGCCCATGCTGCGTAAGAAGCTGGACAGGCGGCTGTAGCCGTAATCCTTTAGGTCAAAGTCCGGATGCTTCTTTTTCAGGCAGTCGTAGATGACAGAGAGATTATCCACACTGCCGCCGCTTTTCTCAATGAGATCCGTTACTTCCTTCTGCATTTCGGAAACATTGTTTATTTCGCGGACTTTCACATAATAAGAGGAATTTTCTTTCACCAGCTCGAGCTTGGCGCATTTGTCCTGAATAAATGTCAAGAGCTTGGTATATCCGTAGTTGCGGACATCGAAATCGGTGAATTTGCTGTTTAAACGGCTGCCGATTTCTCCCATATAGGTGAGTTTCCCCTTGTTTTCATTATCGTTGATGACAGAAATGATGGCTTCTTCGATATCAGCGATCGGGGTGACTGCATTCGCTTTGACGCTGCGGTCGGAGGAAAAGTCTTCATGCAGTTCGGCAGTCTGACTTTCGGAAAGGGTAACACTTGCTTCAAAAATCAGATTCAGATGGATGAATTTGTTGCACGCTTTTGTGAGGGCGGCAGGGGTTTTGGATTCTCCCATACCAATCACGTACATATTGGCTTCCCGCAGGCGCATGGCGAGCCGGGTAAAATCGCTGTCGCTGGTGACGAGACAGAAACCGTCTACATTGCCGGAATAGAGGATGTCCATCGCGTCGATGACCATCGTCATGTCGGAAGAATTTTTGCCCGAAGTATAGTTAAACTGCTGAATCGGTGTGATGGAATTCTCCAGAAGAATATTTTCACTCCAGCCGTTATTTTTTGTCCAGTTACCGTAGATGCGGCGATAAGTGGCAAAGCCGTAGGTTTCGATTTCATTAAAAATGATAGATGCATATCTGGAACTGACGTTTTCTGAATCGATCAGTACTGCGATCTGCATTTTGGATTCATTCTGGTCCATGTATGACACTCCCGTTTTTCTTTCAGTATAACTCGTCCGGAGGTGTTTTGCAAAGGAGTTTTCTGTGTCCTTTTTAAAACGATAGATTTTGCTGTTTTCCTGCAAATTTCCGATTTTGAAATGCAAGTTATCCCTTTTCAGATAAGAGCAAATCAGATATAATAAGTATAAGCTGTAAAACGGAAAAGGAATACAAAAGAGCAGCGAAAGGGAGATTTTGATATGGAGACATCACTTTTTCAGATCAGGAAGAGAGAGAGTTTTGGGTTTTCCGCAGAGAATCCAACAGGAACCAGAGAAGGCGGCACGCATGCAAAGGACTGCGAAAAATTGCGTCCCTGTATTGACATTGAGCCAGGAGAAACGGTTGTTTTATGCGATACCGACGGACCGGGTATGATTACGCATATCTGGTTTACCGGCTATGTGGGACATTCCTTTGTGATGAGAATCTATTGGGATAATGAGGAGTTCCCTTCGGTAGAAGCACCGATTTCCGCATTTTTCGGATGTGCTTATGATGAGAATTTCAAGGACAGGGATGGAAAGTATGTTGTATTGAACGCTGCGACGATGCTGACTGCACCGGGACGCGGCTATAACAGCTACTGGGAGATGCCTTTTTACAAGCATTGTAAAATTACAATGGAAAACAGAGGAGAGCAGAAGCAGACGCTGTTTTATATGATTTCCGGCTGGCACGGGGAAATTCCGGAGGACAGCGGATATTTCCATGCAGTTTACAGACAGGAGCATCCGGTGCAGAAAGGACGTTCCTATACTGTGCTGGATAACGTTGAGGGTCCCGGAATGTTTGCCGGTGTTTGTTTTTCCTCCGGCATGAATGGCAACAACACCTGCTGGGTAGAAGGCGAGATCAAGATGTATATTGATGGTGCGAAATACCCTTCCATGAATTATACCGGTACGGAGGATTATTTCTGCGGATCTTACGGATTCGGAAATGATATTATTTTGAACAAATATCAGACCTTCTCCGGATTGTATACCGGATTATATGCGATCCTTGGCGATAACGAAGAGTTTTACAACCAGCAGCAGCGCTTTTTGCTTTACCGCTTCCATGTAAAAGATCCGGTTTATTTTTCGAAGAGTTTTAAGATGACAATGGACAACCTTGGCTGGACAGGACCGAGATACGATGATTATACCTCTGTGGCGTTCTGGTATCAGCAAAAGCCCGGAAAACTGCCGTTTGAGCTTCCTGCAGATGCAGAGATGGTGATGAAGTAAACTCTGACTGATTTTGGAACGTAGTGGACAGCAAACAATAGAATGTACGCCTGCGAGCATTCTATTGTCATGAACAAAAAAGAGCGAACCATTCTGCACCTTGCAGTAGTTCGCTCTTTTTATTTCATAGGAAAATGCATCCTATGAAATAAAAACGCGCTACGAGAATGTGCCAAGGCACATTCTCTTTTGCACTTTTATAAAGACACCGGACAGTATAGCTGTCTGATAACGGAATTTATAAATAAGACTCGCGCTTGTTGTATTTTTCCAGAATTGTACGGATCTTCTCGGTAGGAGTCAGGACGTTGGACATGGAAACATCGTGGTTCATGAAGTCGATGATCGATGCCAGGAATTTGCTCATGTCCGCTTCGATGTAGTAAGGGCGGGAGAGCAGTTCGGGAATCTGGTAGGTGAGGTTGGTGGTGATTACCTTGTCGAACCATCCCTTTTCATAGGCTTCATCGAATGCAGCCATGCCGTCTGTGAACAGACCGAAGGTCGTACAGATGAAGACACGTCTTGCATTCATTTCCTTTAACTGACGGGCGGTATCAAGCATACTTCCGCCGGAGGAAATCATATCATCGACGATCACAATGTCCTTGCCGTCGACATTGTCTCCTAAGAATTCGTGTGCAACGATGGGATTTTTGCCATTTACGATCACGGAGTAATCGCGGCGCTTATAAAACATACCGATGTTGACGCCGAGCACATTTGCAAAATAAGTGGTACGGTCGAGTGCGCCTTCATCCGGGCTGATAACCATCATATGATCCTTATCGATGATGAGATCCGGCACGTTGTCGAGCAGGGCACGCATGAACTGATACGGAGGGGTAAAGTTATCGAAGCCGCACAGAGGGGTTGCGTTCTGTACTCTGGGGTCGTGCGCATCGAAGGTGATAAAGTTGGTAACGCCCATTTCAGCGAGCTCTGTCAGTGCATAGGCACAGTCCAAAGATTCACGGCCACTTCTTTTGTGCTGACGGCCTTCATACAGGAAGGGCATAATGACATTGATTCTCTTTGCCTTACCTTCTACGGCGGCAATCATTCTTTTTAAGTCCTGATAATGGTCATCGGGAGACATATGGTTGGTATAACCGTTTAAAGAATAGGTCAGGCTATGGTTGCAGACATCGACCAGAAGATAGAGGTCGGTACCGCGGACGGATTCGTGTAGTTCACCCTTGCCTTCCCCACTGCCGAAACGTGGGCAGCTGGCGTCAACCAGATAGTTGTTTTCGATATAGCCGCGGAATGCAGGATCGTCATGTACGGTCTTGCGCATATTTCTGCGGAATGTTACGAGATAATCATTGACATTTCTGCCGAGCTTCTCTGCGGAGTTTAACGCAATGATTTTCAGAGGGCCAACGGGAAGTGCATTTTCCAGTTCGCGTAAATTAGGCATTTGATTTTCCTCCATTATATCCTGATGGAATTCATCAGACAGTACATTTACCTTTCATTTATATCATCCGCCTGTTGGCGCGTCAAGAAATTTCTCGTGACAGAGCGGGATTTTTCTAGTAAAATAGGAAGGTACAGGAATTGGATTCAAAAAAAGAAGAATTTCCGATCAGAAAGCATGCAGGAGTAGGATAGTTCATGAAGAAGCAAAAAGGGCATTTGATTAAAACTGTAAAACCGGACAGCATCGCAGAGGAGATGGGGATAGAACCCGGAGATCGCCTGCTGGAGATCAACGGTGAAACGGTAGAAGATATTTTTGATTATCAATATATGATCGAGGAAGAGTATGTGGAGGTGCTGATCGCCAAGCCGTCCGGGGAAGAATGGCTGTTGGAGATCGATAAGGATTACGCGGAGGATCTGGGGGTCGAGTTTGAAAACGGACTGATGGACGATTACCGTTCCTGCAGCAACAAATGTATTTTCTGTTTCATCGACCAGATGCCGAAGGGAATGCGGGAAACACTGTATTTTAAAGACGACGATTCGCGTCTTTCCTTTTTGCAGGGCAACTATGTGACGCTGACAAACATGTCTGACAAGGATGTGGAACGTGTGATCAAATATCATATGTCTCCGATCAATATTTCCTTTCAGACCACAAATCCGGAGCTGCGCTGCATGATGCTGCACAACCGTTTTGCAGGCGACGCGCTCAAAAAGGTCGATCGCTTTTACGAGGCGGGAATCGAGATGAACGGTCAGATCGTTTTATGTAAGGGAGTCAACGACGGTGCAGAGCTGGAACGCAGCATTTCCGACATGTCGAAATATTTGCCGCATCTGCGCAGCGTGTCGGTTGTGCCGGTTGGACTGTCGAAATACCGGGAGGGGCTGTATCCTCTGGAGCCCTTTACAAAAGAAGAAGCGCAGCAGGTGCTTGCGACGATCCACAAATGGCAGGAAAAGCTTTTTCCCGAGTACGGTCTGCATTTTATCCATGCCAGCGACGAATGGTATATCCTGGCGGAAGAGGAGATTCCGGACGAGGATAACTACGATGGGTATCTGCAGCTGGAAAACGGTGTCGGCATGATACGGCTTTTGCTGGAAGAATTTGAAGATTCCCTGCGGCAGCTTCGAAAAAGCGGCGCGATGGAGCGCTGGAATCACAGAAAGCGGGAAATTTCTACAGTAACCGGCAGAATTGTCGCACCCTACATCGAACGGATGGCGAGACGGATGGAGGAAGAATTTCCGGGGCTCTGTGTCCATGTGCATCCGATCCGCAACGACTTTTTTGGGGAACGGATTACGGTAACAGGGCTTTTAACCGGACAGGATATCATGGCGCAGTTAAAGGGCGAGCATCTGGGCGAAGAGCTGCTGTTGCCGATCAACGTCCTTCGAAGCGGCGAAAGGGTGCTGTTGGACGACTATACGGTTGAGGATATTTCCAGCGCTTTACAAGTACCCGTGAATATTGTAAAATCAAGCGGATATGATTTTACGGAAAGTTTGCTGGGCAAATTTTAACCCCAGTCCGGAAATTGCAGCTGTGCAGTTTAGAAAAATCAGCGCATTGCCAAAGGACAGGCGGGAGAAATGTTGTCCGTTATAAGGAAAGGAGCATATATGGCAAGAAAAAGAAAGCCAATCGTTGCAGTAGTTGGCAGACCCAATGTCGGAAAATCGACACTGTTCAACGCACTGGCGGGAGAGATGATCTCTATCGTAAAGGATACACCGGGCATTACAAGAGACCGTATTTATGCGGACATTTCGTGGTTGGATAAAAATTTTACCCTGATTGATACCGGCGGTATCGAGCCGGATTCCGGGGACATCATTTTGTCCCAGATGCGGGAGCAGGCACAGATCGCCATCGACACGGCGGACGTGATTCTGTTTATGGTAGATGTCAAGCAGGGATTGGTGGATGCAGATTCCAAGGTAGCGGATATGCTGCGCCGTTCCCACAAGCCGGTGGTTTTGGTGGTCAACAAAGTAGACAGCTTCCAGAAATACATGGCGGATGTCTATGAGTTTTATAATTTGGGGATCGGTGATCCGTGGCCGATCTCTGCGGCAAACCGGATGGGGATCGGCGATATGCTGGACGAAGTTGTACGTCATTTTCCTGAAGATGCAGAGATGGAAGAGGAGGATGATCGTCCGAAAATTGCGATTGTCGGAAAACCGAATGTCGGCAAATCGTCCATTATTAACCGTTTGATCGGTGAAAACCGGGTGATCGTTTCCAATATTGCAGGTACAACGCGGGATGCGGTGGATACCGAGGTAGTGCATAACGGAAAAGAGTACATCTTCATTGATACGGCAGGTCTTCGACGCAAAAATAAAATTAAAGAAGAGCTGGAGCGCTATATGATCGTCCGCACCGTCAGCGCGGTAGAGCGCGCCGATGTCGTCGTGCTTGTCATCGATGCGGAAGAGGGCGTGACCGAACAGGATGCCAAGATTGCAGGAATTGCTCATGAGCGGGGCAAGGGCATGATCATTGCGGTCAACAAGTGGGATGCCATTGAGAAAAATGATAAGACGATTTATCGTTTCCAGGAAAAGATCCGAAACACCCTTTCCTTTATGCCATATGCAGAGATTATTTTCATTTCTGCACTGACCGGGCAGCGTCTGCCCAAGCTGTTTGAGACGATCGATGCAGTCATTGAGAACCATGCGCTGAGGGTTGCAACGGGCGTATTGAATGAAATTATGGCGGAAGCGGTTGCATTGCAGCAGCCTCCGACGGACAAGGGAAAGCGCCTGCGGCTGTATTACATTACGCAGGTATCGGTAAAGCCTCCGACATTTGTTATTTTCGTCAACGATAAAGAGCTGATGCACTTCTCGTATACGAGATATATAGAAAATAAAATCCGCGAGGCGTTTGGATTCCGCGGAACACCTCTGAAATTCATTATCAGAGAGAGGAAGGAGAATAACGAATGATGGAACGTCTGGTCTGTGTAGCCATCGGCTATCTGTTCGGTCTGTTTCAGACTGCCTATATTTATGGAAAGTTGCATGGAATCGATATCCGCAATTACGGAAGCGGCAATGCGGGAACGACAAATACGCTGCGCGTGCTCGGTACAAAGGCAGGACTGATCGTACTGGCAGGAGATATTTTAAAATGTATCCTGGCAATCGCAGCAGTGCGTTTGTTGTTTGCAGGCGGTGTACATGAGGATATGTATTATCTGCTTGCGATGTATGCGGCACTCGGTGCAATTCTGGGACACGACTATCCGTTTTATTTAGGCTTTAAGGGCGGCAAGGGCATTGCTGCGACAGCAGGCCTGATCCTGGCGATCCATCCGGCATTTATCCCAATGGGTGTGATCCTGTTTTTCGGTACCTTCCTGCTGACGCATTATGTTTCCCTCGGTTCCCTGTTGGTTTATGCAGGATTCCTGATTGAAATGGTGATTATGGGACAGATGGATCTGTTTTCCATGCCGGTCGGACACCGGATTGAAATGTATGGGATCGCGGCGTTTCTGACGGCAATGGCGTATTGGAAGCACCGGGAGAATATCAAACGTCTGCTTTCCGGTACAGAACGCAAGACCTATCTTTTTAAGAAAAATAAAGAAGCGCTGAACTAAGAAACAAAGCAGATATAAATTAGAGTAGGATGGTAAAAACTATGGCAAAAATCGGTATGATCGGTGCAGGCAGTTGGGGCACTGCGTTGACCTGGCTTTTGACAAATAACGGACATCAGGTAACGGTCTGGAGCGCACTTGCAGATGAGATTACGATGCTGCAGGAAAAGCATGAACAGACCTCCAAGCTGCCGGGAGTCATTCTGGATGACAGTGTGGTATTCACGACAGATTTAAAGGCTGCTGTGGAGGGTATGGATCTGCTCGTTTTGGCAGTTCCGTCCCCGTTTACCAGAAGCACGGCGCATCAGTTAAAGGATGTGGCAGCACAGGGACAGATCATCGTAAACGTTGCAAAGGGCGTGGAAGAAAACACGCTGATGACGCTTTCTCAGATCATTGAAGAAGAGGTTCCGCAGGCGGAGGTTGCAGTGCTTTCCGGTCCGTCCCATGCGGAAGAGGTGGGCAAGGGAATCCCTACGACGATCGTTGTCGGTTCTAAGAAAAAGGAAATTGCGGAAAAAATCCAGGGCATTTTTATGAGCCCGGTATTCCGCGTGTATACAAGCCCGGATGTGCTTGGTATCGAGCTGGGTGCAGCACTCAAAAACGTCGTTGCGCTGGCAGCGGGCGTTGCAGACGGCTTAGGATACGGCGATAACACCAAGGCTGCACTGATTACGCGAGGTATCACGGAAATTGCGCGCCTGGGCACTGCGATGGGCGGACGCCGTGAGACGTTCTTTGGACTGAGCGGAATCGGCGACCTGATTGTAACCTGTGCCAGCATGCATTCGAGAAACCGTCGCGCAGGCATCCTGATCGGAAAAGGATACACGATGGAAGAGGCCATGAACGAAGTCAAGATGGTCGTTGAGGGCGTGTATTCTGCAAAGGCAGCCCTGGGTCTGGCACACAAGTACGAAACATCGATGCCGATCATCGAGCAGGTCAATCTGGTGCTGTTCGGCGGAAAGCCCGCAAAAGAAGCAGTGGCAGATTTGATGCTGCGGGATAAAAAAGTAGAAATCTCCGATACAGAGTGGGAATGAAGCAAAAAAGAGAACCGCGAGGTTCTCTTTTTTGCGCTACTTTCGAATTTCCGCAGGAAATTTGAAAGGTTCGTTCTTATCGGATCGCTTCCACGATCGTGCGGGTTGTCTTAGGCTTGTTCATGGAATAAATATGGATGCCGTCTACGCCGTGCTGCTTTAAATCAAGAATCTGGCGGATCGCATAATCGATACCGGCTTTTCTCATATCTTCCGGGTTTTCTCCGTAAGTCGCAATGATGTCGGCAAGCTCTTTCGGAACGGAAGAGCCGGAGAGGGTTACCGTCGTGCCGAGCTGCTTTGCGGAAGTGATCGGCATGATGCCTGCACAGACCGGAAGCGTAATGCCTGCATGGTTTTTCTTTTCCAGGAAACGGTAGAAGCTGTCATTTTCAAAGAACAGCTGAGTAATGAAAAACGCTGCGCCTGCTTCCTGCTTTTCTTTCAGGTAAGCAATATCGGTGTCAAGGCTTTCTGCTTCGAAATGCTTTTCGGGATAGCATGCGCCTGCGATTTCCAGATCCGTGTGCTCCTTTAAGAAGCGGGTCAGGTCGGAAGCATGGGCAAAGGCACGGTTTTCAAACTGTGCATCATCCATCCAGGTCGGGCGGTCACCGCGAAGTGCCAGTACATGGGAAAGACCCGCCTGCTTCATGTCATCGGTAACGGCGAGAATGTCCTCTTTGGAGGAGCCAACGCAGGTCATATGGGCAACTGCCGGGATGTGAAGACTGTTCTGGATGAAGGAAGCCAGCTCCACCGTGCGTTTGGAACGGCTGCCGCCTGCACCGTAGGTTACGCTGATAAAATCCGGCTGCAGCTCGGAAAGCTGATGCAGGACGTTCTGCGCATTTGTAAATTCGTCGTCCTTCTTGGGAGGAAATACCTCAAAAGAAAGGGTCTGTTTCTGGGAAAATAAATCTTTAATCATAGGTAAGAAATCCTTTTCTGTAGTGTGCATCAAACAAACCCGGGTTCAGGAACTGCTTGATTTTGAATCTTAAATATCGTACCATGAACTTAGCTGTAATTCAAGCTTGGCATGAGCAAAAATGAATGGAGGATAGTGAGAAAAATAAGCGTGATCGCTTATTTTCTCACAGCTATTTGTGCCGCAGGCGTCACAAAGTAGCTAGGATCGCAGAGCAGAACTGGAAGTTCTGCTCGCGGTTCCTTCGGCGCAAAGCGCCTGCGGAATGGAGGTTAAAATGGCAAATCTGACCATTGAAAAAGTAATCGGAAGAGAAATTATTGATTCCAGAGGCAATCCGACTGTTGAGGCAGAAGTTGTTTTAGCGGACGGAACTGTAGGAAGAGGCATGGCACCCAGCGGAGCTTCTACCGGCGAGTTCGAAGCGCTGGAGCTGCGCGATCAGGATAAATCCCGATTTGGCGGCAAGGGCGTTCTAAAAGCTGTCAACAATATCAATACGGTAATCAACGATGTACTCTGTGGAGTAGATGCATTTGACACTTATAAAGTAGACGCTGCGATGATCAAAGCAGACGGAACAGAGGATAAATCCAAACTCGGCGCCAATGCGATTCTGGCAGTATCCATCGCAGCTGCAAGAGCGGCAGCACAGTCCTTAAATATCCCGCTGTACCGTTTCCTGGGCGGCGCAAACGGAAATCGGCTTCCGGTTCCGATGATGAACATCTTAAACGGCGGCGCACATGCAGCGAACACCGTAGATGTGCAGGAGTTTATGATTATGCCGGTTGGTGCAAAGAGCTTTTCCGAAGGGCTTCGCTGGTGTACAGAAGTATTTCACGCACTGCAGGCTCTGTTGAAGTCCAGAGGCCTTGCAACCTCCGTTGGCGATGAGGGCGGTTTCGCACCGAACCTTGGCAGCGACGAAGAAGCAATCGAAGTTATTCTGGAAGCGATCAAGAAGGCAGGTTACGAGCCGGGAACCGATTTCGTTCTGGCAATGGATGCAGCTTCCAGTGAATGGAAAGGCAGCAGGAAGGGGGAATATGTGCTTCCGAAGGCTGGCACGAAGTTCACCTCCGAAGAACTGGTTGCACACTGGAAAAAGCTGTGTGAGAAATATCCGATCGCTTCGATTGAAGACGGTCTGGACGAAGAGGACTGGGAAGGCTGGAAGCATATGACAGCGGAACTTGGTGACAAAGTACAGTTAGTCGGCGACGACCTGTTTGTTACCAATACAAAGCGTCTGCAGAAGGGGATTGACCTTGGTTGCGGTAATGCGATTCTGATCAAGTTAAATCAGATCGGCAGCGTATCCGAAACCCTGGAAGCGATCAAGCTGGCACACGAGGCAGGTTATTGTGCAATCACCTCCCACCGTTCCGGCGAGACAGAGGACACCACAATTGCAGACCTGGCGGTTGCATTGAATACCTGCCAAATCAAGACCGGCGCACCCAGCAGAAGTGAGCGTGTTGCAAAATACAACCAGCTGCTGCGAATCGAAGAAGAGCTTGGCAAGGCTGCCTGCTATCCTGGGAAAGCGGCTTTTGGCAGATAAAAAGCTGACATCAGAGAGGTACTGCGATGAGTCAACAGGCATTTTGGTTGTTTCTGAAAATGGATAAGCGGAATCTGTTCGTACAGATGGCGCTCCAGTGCGCACCGGTGCTGGCGGGAATCAAGGTTTCCAATCTTCTGATCATCGAGGAAAGATACTGGAAGGAACTGTGTTTTCTGCTGCGCAATTCCGAAATGTGTGCCAGAAAGCTGTACCGCTGCAGAGATAAGATTACTCTGTTGCTGTACCGCAGAGAAGAACTGGAGCAATGGGTAAAAACGGTACAGGTCGAAGCCCTTTTAAAAGAGATCGGCTACGACAGCGTGGAGCTGCATCGGATTTTCAGAAAACTGGAACAGCGGATCGGCGGGCACGGAAACGGTGAAATGCCTTTTCCTCATGAGCTGGGACTGCTGCTGGGATATCCGGCAGAGGACGTCCGGGGCTTTATGGGGATCGGATATAAAAAGTGTCTTTATACAGGCTATTGGAAGGTCTACGAGAAGGCGGAGGAAAAGATCGCACTGTTTTCAGAATACGACAGAGCGATGGATCTAGCCCTTTCTATGGCGTATGAAAGACAGAATATTTTAAAATTAAAAGAAGTTTTTGAAGTCGACAGTCGGGAGAAAAAGCTGGCTGTCTGAATACGAGAGGAGTAGGAAAATGAGCAAGGTATCCGTAGTATACTGGTCCCAGTCCGGCAACACACAGGCGATGGCAGAGGCTGTTGCAGCCGGCATCACAGAAGCAGGAAAAGAGGCAGAGGTTGTTTATGTTTCAGACGTAAACGTTGCAGATTTAACCGCAGAAAAAGCATTTGCATTGGGCTGCCCTGCAATGGGCGCAGAAGTTCTGGAAGAGGGCGAGTTCGAGCCTTTTATGGAGAGCATTGACGGCTCCATCTCCGGCAAGACCATCGCACTGTTTGGTTCCTACGGCTGGGGCGACGGACAGTGGATGCGCGAGTGGACAGAGCGAGTGACCGGTGAAGGCGCAACCGTAGTAAACGGCGAGGGCTTAATCTGCCAGGAGACACCAGACGATGCAATGATCGAGGAGTGCAAAAATCTCGGCAAGGCGCTGGCAGCAAACGCCTGAGAACTTTAAAACAAAAAGATTCTCCATAATTTCCTGTTTGATAAAATTTTTGACACAGCAAAAGGACAGTTACCATGAAGGATAGCTGTCCTTTTGTTGTGCTATGACAGATAAAGAAGGTGCTTTGGCAGATTCTCGCGCCGAGGCGCGGTTGCTTTGGCAACCATCTACCTATGCGCCGAGTACACATCCTATTGTCAGGAATAAAAAAAGACATCACCCTGCGGGAATGCCTTTTTCGATGGATGTTCGCTGCTTCGAACAACAGAATATGCACTTTGGAAAAAGATTATTGTTTATCGCGGTTTTCCAGAACGTGTTTTTTGATTGCGGCGAAGCTTTCCGGGCTAATGACATGCTCCATGCGGCAGGCATCACTGACGGCTGTCTCGGGATCGACGCCGAGCTGAATCAGCCAGCCGGAAATCAGTTCATGACGTTCATAAATCATTTCAGCAATCTGGCGGCCGGTATCGGTCAGATAGATAAACCCTTCTTTGGTTACGGTAATATGGTTCTTTTCGCGTAGGTTCTTCATAGCGACACTGACGCTGGATTTTTTGAAGCCGAGCTCTTCTGCGATATCTACAGAGCGGACAACTGGATGGGTCTTGCTCAGGACAAGGATCGTTTCCAGATAGTTTTCCGCGGATTCATTTACTGCCATGGGATCACATTCCTTTCTGATGCTGTGCGCCTGCAACAGCATTTATAATAGTATAGCATGGATTTGTACGGTATTCAATTGAAAAAAAGAAAACAGGACGAAAAAGATCTGTGAGGAAAGAATAAAATTTTGCAAAAGTACAAAAATAGACTGGGGAAAAATGGTCTCTTATGGTAATATTGAATATATTACAAGAATAAACACAGGGGGAAGACTTCATGGCAAAAGAAATGATTGCAATGCTGCTTGCAGGCGGACAGGGCTCGCGTCTGTATGCATTGACCCAGAGACTTGCAAAGCCTGCCGTTCCGTTTGGTGGAAAGTACCGGATTATCGATTTCCCGCTTTCCAATTGTGTCAATTCCGGGATTGATACAGTAGGCATTCTGACACAGTATCAGCCTATGGTGCTGAACGAATATATTGGAAACGGACAGCCTTGGGATTTGGACCGCTTAATTGGAGGCGTGCATGTTCTGCCGCCTTATCAGAAGGCATCCGGATCCGACTGGTATAAGGGAACAGCGAACGCAATCTATCAGAACATCCCGTTTATCGAGCGCTATAATCCCAAATACGTCATTATCCTGTCCGGCGACCAGATTTGCAAACAGGACTACAGCGATTTTTTACGCTTCCATAAAGAAAAGGGTGCAGAATTCTCCGTTGCTGTTATGGAAGTACCGTGGGAAGAGGCATCTCGTTTCGGTTTGATGGTAACGGACGAAAACGACAAGATCACCGCATTCCAGGAAAAACCCAAGGAACCTAAGTCAAATCTTGCGTCGATGGGAATCTACATTTTCAACTGGGATGTTTTAAAGAAATATCTGATCGAGGATGAGGCGGATCCGGAATCTGAAAACGATTTCGGTAAAAACGTCATTCCGAGCCTGCTGCGTGACGGCAGAGATATGTACGCTTATCATTTCAGCGGCTACTGGAAAGATGTCGGAACCATCAGCTCTCTCTGGGAAGCAAACATGGAGGTCCTCGATCCGGAGCACAGCGGCATTGACTTATTTGAGGATGACTGGAAAATCTACAGTCGAAACAGTGGGAAAACCGGTCACAGAATTTTGGATACCGGCGTTGTGGAAAACTCCATGGTGACGGACGGCTGCAGGATCGCAGGACATGTCAAGCATTCGATCCTGTTCTCCGGTGTATCGGTAGAAGAGGGCGCTGAGATCGAAGATGCAGTTGTAATGGGAGGCACCGTCATCAAAAAGGGCGCATCCGTCAAACACTGTATTGTTGCAGAAAATGTCGTGATCGGCGAAAACGCGGTTGTAGGTGAGATGCCGAAAGACGGCGCAGGCAGCGTTGCAACCATCGGTTCCGGTGTTTATATCGGAGACGGCGCAAAGGTCGGCCCTGCAGCGATGATCGATCAAAATGTAAAGGATGGTGAAGAACAATGGTAAACTCCAATGCGAACGCGCTGGGAATTATTTTCCCCAACAGCTATGATGGTCTGGTTCCGGAGCTTGTTACGGAGCGTCTGATGGCTTCCATTCCCTTTGCAGGCCGTTACCGTATGGTAGACTTTATTTTATCAAGCATGGTGAACTGCGGAATCGACAATGTTTCTCTGATCGTCCGTAAAAATTATCACTCTCTGATGGATCATCTCGGCTCCGGCAGAGAATGGGATTTAACCCGTAAATACGGCGGACTCAATATCGTGCCTCCGTTTGCTTCCAATACCGTGAAAGTATACAACGGAAGAATCGAAGCATTGGCGAGCATTCTGGATATGTTAAAGGATGCGAGAGAAAAATATGTCGTGATGTCTGACGCTAACCTTGCGGTAAACTTCGATTTTACAGCGATGCTGGAGCAGCATATCGAAAGCGGTGCGGATGTGACGATCGCATATAAGAAGCAGGAAATTCCCGTCGGAATGAAAAAGCCGTTTGATATTACAAAGGATCTGTACTACACGTTTGAGCTGGACGATGACGGCAGAATCCGTCAGCTGCGGATCAATCCGGAGGACGAGGGAGTTCAGAACCTTTCCATGAACATTTACATCATTGAAAGGGAATTTCTGGTACATATGATCAGCGAAGCCTATAGTAAGGGCATGGTTTATTTTGACCGTGATCTGCTGGCACCGAACCTGGAGCGTCTGAATGTCAGAGGCTTTGAATTTAATGGCTATCTGGCGCGCATCAGTGATATCAAGAGCTATTTCAATGAGAATATGAAGCTGTTAAAGGATGAAAATCTGGACGGTCTGTTTGGCGGCAACCCGATCTACACCAAGATTCGTGACGACAACCCGACCCGTTACATTCAGGGCTCCAAAGCGAAGAACATCATGTCCGCAGACGGTTGCATCATCGAAGGCGAAGTGGAGAACAGTATTCTGTTCCGTGGCGTCAGAATTGCGAAAGGTGCTAAGGTGAAAAACTGCGTCCTGATGCAGGATACGATCGTTGGCGAGGGCGCTAATGTAGAATATGTCATTACGGACAAAAACGTAACGATTTCAGCAGGAAAGGAAATCAAGGGAGCGGACAGCTTCCCTGTATATGTAGCAAAGTATCGCAGTGTATAAATGGAGGATTCCTATGGAAGCTTTCCGGATATGGCTGCAGGAGGAGCCGGCGCTGTTTTTAGGAGCAGCGGCGGCTCTGATGCTTATGAGCGGCAGCCTTTATGAGAGGCAGAGAGAACATAAAACAACACAAACATTGATGTTAAAAGGCGGGACAACGCTGATTGCAGCGCTTGTCGCGGGCGCAGCGGTATGGCAGCAGAACAGCCTGGCAGCATGCTTTGTGCTGGCAGCGACGCTTTGCTGTGCGGTCGCGGATGTCTTGCTGGAACGGATTTTTAATTTCGGCGCGTGCGTGTTTGCATTGGGGCATATCTGCTATCTGGCGGCGTATTTTTCCGAAGCGCATTTTAGCATCGCTACAGCGGTCAGCCTTGTCGTTTTGCTGGCGGGGATGTACCTGATACACCGAAAACATACCATTGGAAAAAGCGGCAGGGAGATTTTGTCTGTTGTAGCCTATGGGCTGGTTCTGAGTGCGATGACGGCGGGCGCGATTACCTACTGTGTGCAGCAGAGAGATTTCGGCAGCCTGCTGACTGCAGCAGGCGCAGTCGGATTTTTCGTTTCAGACAATATTCTGATCTGGCGGCTGCTAAGCGGCTACGAAAGCCGCCTGCAGGGCGCGGTGCTGCTGCTGTTTTATTACGGCGGTGTCTTTTTGATTGCGGCAGGGCAGGTAGTTGGATAAAAATAACGTTTACTTTGCGTGTATTTTTTTGTATGATAGGTTACAGCGTGAAAGCAGAAATTCCTCTGTGCAGGAGGCATCTATGGCGGAAAGGGCGCTGGCAAAAACAGAGGCAGCAGATAGGATCGAAAATGGAGTTTGAACATTATATCCAGCAGGGACAGCAGAAGCTGCGCTGCGGCTACACCACAGGAACGTGTGCGGCGCTGGCGGGAAAGGCTGCCGTCCGGATGCTGCTTGGCGGACAAAAAACAGAAGAAATTTCCGTCCTGACGCCGAAGGGGCTTTGGGTCACGACGGCTGTGGAAGAAATTCAAAGCGGCGACGGTTGGGTCAGCTGTGGCGTGCGTAAGGACGCAGGAGACGATATCGATGTCACCGCGCAGTCCTTGATCTGCGTCAGAGCAAAAAAAACGGCGGGAACCAAGATCGTTATCGACGGAGGCGTCGGCGTCGGCAGGGTGACAAAGCCAGGGCTGGAACAGCCGGTCGGCGCAGCGGCGATCAATTCTGTCCCGCGGCGGATGATTTTGCAGGAGGCGGAGGCAGAGTGCCTGGACGCAGGCTATGAGGGCGGACTTTTGCTGACGGTATTTGTGCCGGACGGGGAAGCGCTTGCCAAAAAGACCTTCAATCCGCAGCTTGGCATCCAGGGCGGAATATCGATTCTCGGAACGACCGGGATTGTTGAGCCGAAAAGCGTGCAGGCGCTTGTGGATACCATCGGTCTGGAAATACGTCAGCGAAGGGCATTGGGGGAAGATGCACTTTTACTGACACCGGGCAATTACGGCATGGAATTTTTAAAGGATCGACCGGAATTTGCCTCCATGACGCCGGTACAGTGTTCCAATTATATCGGGGAAGCCTTCGATTTTGCAGTCAGCAGCGGATTTTCAAAGGTCATATTGGTGGGGCACATCGGCAAGCTTGTCAAGCTGGCGGGTGGTATTATGAATACGCATTCCAGGGTTGCAGACTGCCGGTGTGAGCTGTTCGCCGCCCATGCCGCACTGGCGGGCGTAAGCCGGGATGCGATCGGCAGACTGATGGAGGCTGCGACGACGGACGCCTGTCTGGAAATTCTGGATGAGGAAGGTAAAAAAGAAGCGGTCATGCAGAGTCTGATGAAAAAGATCGGACAGCATGCAGCGCACCGGCTGGGCGGTACGGTGGAAGTTACAGTTCTGGTGTTCAGCAATCGGTTTGGAGTGTTAGGAGAAACTCAGTGTCAGGAAACATAAAGGGGATTTTTTACGGAGTGAGCACGGGTCCGGGAGATCCGGAGCTGATGACGGTCAAGGCGGTACGCATTTTGAAGGAAGCAGACGTCATCGCAGCGGCACGTGTGATGGGAAAACAGGAAACCGCGCTGGAAATTGCAAAGCAGGCGGTCTGCCGGGAGAAGTCGTCAAGGACGGTCTTTTGGAAAACGAGGCTTATGGATATTTCACAACTGTGATTGTAAAGGAGTAAAGAAGTGGTTCATTTTGTTGGGGCAGGCTGCGGCGCGCCGGATCTGATCACATTGCGGGGACGCAGACTTCTGGAAGAAGCGGATGTTATTGTTTATGCGGGCAGTTTGGTCAATCCGGCACTGCTCGGGTTTGCAAAAAAAGACTGCAGAATTTATAACAGCGCGCAGATGACGCTGGAAGAAGTGATTGCCGTCATGGAAGAGGCGGAAAGCAGACAGCAGATGACAGTGCGGCTGCATACGGGCGACCCGAGCCTGTACGGGGCGATTCGAGAGCAGATCGACTGCCTGAAAGAGCAGAAGATTGCTTACGATGTGACGCCTGGCGTTTCGAGCTTCTGTGGTGCGGCAGCAGCGCTGGATGCAGAATACACGCTGCCGGGCATTACGCAGAGCGTGATCATTACCCGGATGGCGGGGCGGACGCCGGTGCCGGAAGCAGAGTCGATTGCCTCCCTTGCGGCGCACGGCTGCGCGATGGTCATTTTCCTGAGCGCCGGGATGCTGGAGGGACTACAGCGCGAGCTGTTAAAGGGCGCTTACACGGAGCAGACACCGGCAGCAATTGTATACAAGGCAAGCTGGCCGGAAGAGCGCACGCTGCGCTGTCCGCTCGGAAATCTTGCCCGGTGCGGGAAAGAAGCCGGCATTTCCCAAACGGCGCTTGTAATGGTCGGAAATTTCCTCGGGGATGTTTATGACAGATCGTGTCTGTATGACCCGGCGTTTACGACAAAGTACCGGCAGGGCACGGATACGGAAGGAAACGCAAATGAGTAATCATATCATCTGTTTCAGCCCAAGCGGCGCAACGCTCGGGCAGAGGATTCTGGCGGTGGAGGATGTCTTTGCTGCAGACTGGGAACTTACACAGTGTTTCGGAGCAGATCACGAAAGTCTGTCGGACTGGACAAAGCGGGTTTTTCAGCCGGGCAACAATCTGCTTTTTATCGGTGCGGCAGGAATCGCCGTACGTGCGATCGCGCCTTATGTCCGGGAAAAACAAAGCGATCCGGCTGTGGTCGTGATGGATGAAAAGGCAAACTGGTGCATCCCGATTTTGTCCGGGCATCTCGGCGGAGCAAATCTTCTTGCCAATAAACTTGCGAAAATGACAGGCGCGCAGGCGGCGATTACGACGGCAACAGATGTGAGGGGCGTCTGGGCGGTGGACAGCTGGGCGAAACAGGAAAGGCTGACGGTTGTAAATCCTTCCGGAATTAAAGAAATTTCTGCAGGGCTTTTGCAGGGACAGACCAAAAAGCTGTTCAGCGAATTTCCCATTTCCGGGAAGCTGCCGGAGGGGCTTGTTTTTTCCGATGCAGCGTCCTGCGATATTTATATCGGAATCCACAGGCTGACAGACCGAAAGCAGGAGCCTCTTTATCTGATTCCTGCAGCGCTGATCGCAGGAATCGGATGCCGGAAAGGTGCACAGCGGGAACAGTTGGATGCGCTGTTTGAGGAAGTGCTGGAGCAGAACAATGTCTGGCAGCAGGCGGTTCAGAAAATATGCAGCATCGATTTAAAAAAAGAGGAACCGGGGCTGCTTTTATTTTGTGCAGAACATGGTATTTTGCTGGAAACCTATGATGCGGAAACGCTCCGAAACCTGGACGGGGAGTTTACCGCATCGGCATTTGTCAGTCAGGTGACGGGCGTGGACAATGTCTGCGAACGGAGTGCCATGGCGGGCAGCCAAAATGGAAAAATTCTGATTTCCAAAATGGCGAAAAACGGCGTGACGGCAGCCTTTGTACTGGACGAGGTCAAAATTTCCTTCTAAAGCGAATGGTATCCTGAAAATTCTATTTTGTGGGAAGAAATTTCAGGATAGTTGTATGCAGTGAAATATCGATTGACGGAGAGAAAAACGATGAAACGTCTTTTTGTAGTAGGGCTTGGGCCTGGCGGCAGGGATGGTATGACGCTGGAGGCAAAAAAAGCGCTGGAACAGTCAGAAGTAATCTGCGGCTATACCGCCTATGCGGATTTAATCCGGGAAGATTATCCGGAGAAGGAATATCTGGTCAGCGGTATGACAAAAGAAGTCGAACGCTGTCATATGGCGCTTTTGGCAGCGCAGGACGGAAAAACGACGGCAATGATCTGCAGCGGGGATGCAGGCGTGTACGGAATGGCAGGGCTTGTACTGTCGTTGGCAGAAAAGTATCCGGAGACGGAGGTTGTGATCGTTGCGGGCGTGACAGCGGCGCTTTCCGGGGCAGCTCGGCTGGGCGCACCGCTGATGAACGATTTTGCCGTGATTTCCCTGTCTGACCTTCTGACGCCAAAGGACGTGATCGAGAAGCGGCTCCGTGCGGCGGCAGCGGGAGATTTTTCCATTTGTCTGTACAATCCGTCGAGCAAAAAGCGGGCGGACTATTTAAGCTGGGCGTGCCGGATTGTATCCGAGTATTATGCACCGGATACGCCCTGTGGCTGGGTGCGGATGATCGGAAGACAGGATGAAGAGAAGAAAACCTGTACGCTGCAGGAGCTTACCAAAGAGCAGGTGGATATGTTTACGACGGTCTTTATCGGCAGCAGCAGGACAAGCTTCCAAAACGGTCTGTTGGTAACAAAGCGCGGCTATGAAAAGCGGGTGGCGGTCAATCGGGCAGGCGGAAAGGAAAAGCTCAGAATCCTGCTGTTTGGCGGAACAACGGAGGGCAGAGAGCTGGCACAACGTCTGTTGACTCTTCCAGTCATTTTCAAAGTCAGTGTAGCAACTCCATATGGAGAGGAACTGCTGCAGGATCTGCCGCAGGCAACGATTCTGGCAGGGCGGATGAATCGGACACAGATGGAGCAGGAGATGGAAAAGGGCTATGATCTTGTGATTGATGCGACCCATCCCTATGCGGCAGAGGTGAGCGAAAATATCCGTCAGGCAGCGCAGCAGGAGCAAATCCGTCTGCTTCGGGTTTGCCGGAGAGCTTCAAAGGTCGGCAGTGACTGTTACTGGGTGCAGGATGCAAAGGAAGCGGCAGGACTGTTGCAGACGCTTTCTGGAAATGTCCTGCTGACGACGGGCAGCAAGGAGCTTGCGGCATTTGAAGGCGTGGAAAAAGAGCGGCTCTATGTGCGGGTGCTTCCCTCCAAAGAAGCGCTTGATCTGTGCGAAAAGGCTCAGATTCCGCACAGCCACATTCTTGCGCTGCAGGGACCCTTCACAACTGCGTTAAATATTGCGCTGATGGAGCAGTACCATATCGGCATCCTCGTGACGAAGGATGGAGGCAAAAAGGGCGGATTTCTGGAAAAACAGGAGGCTGCGCGCCTGCAGAAGGCTGCGCTCGTCGTGATTGGCAGACCGACGCAGGAAGAAGGGTATTCTGTAGAAGAAGCCTGGAACCTTGTACTGGAGAGCCTGTATGCAAAAGGAGGCGCTGTGGAATGAGAAAACTGACAGTCGTTGGAATGGGACCCGGCAGCCAGTCCTGCCTGACACTGGAAGCGTTGGAAGCGTTACGCAAAGCAGACCTGATTGTCGGTGCAGGGCGCCTGCTTGAAACACTTCCGGAGGGATGCTCGAAGAATCGGAAAATAGCGGTTTCCGCCCAGGCGGTCTGTGATGCAGTGTATGGTTCTGACAGCAGCTTTCCCTGCGTGGTCTGTACCGGGGACACCGGCTGTTACAGCCTTTGTACCGGGCTTGGGAAATATTGGGACGGAGAGCTTTCCATTCTGCCCGGGATCGGAAGCATGTCCTATTTGGCTGCGAAACTGCAGCTGCCGTGGCAGGACTGGAAAGTGGTGAGTGCCCACGGAAGAGCCTGTGATCCTGTTGCGGCAGTTACAGAAAATCCGGAAGTATTTTTTTTGACCGGACCGGACAATACGGCGCAGGAACTTTGCAGACAGCTGATGCAGGCTGGATTTGGCGGATGCCGGGCGTATGTCGGAGAAAAGCTTTCCTATCCGGAAGAACGGATTGTGTCCGGAACAGTTCGGGAAATAGCAGAAAAGATATTTGAGCCACTGGCGGTGCTGGTGGTGAAGCGGGAGAAAACGGCAGACGATATCGGAAACGATACGGTATCTGCGAAAAAGGATTCTGAGAATTCTGTTACGGGATCTTGTTGGCGGGAGCGTGCAAAGGCACATGGTCCCGGATTTTTGGATGACTGGTTTGTCCGGGGAGAGGTTCCAATGACAAAACAGGAGGTGCGTGCAGCTGCGCTTGCAAAGCTCGGGGCGGCAGGCGCGAAAGTCCTTTATGATGTCGGTGCAGGAACCGGTTCTGTTTCTGTCGAACTTTCGCTGATGGCAGGACAGGCAGACGTGTATGCGATTGAGTGTGAGGAAAAAGCAGTAGAATTGATTGGGAAGAACCGGGAGCGGTTTGGCTGCGGAAATTTGCATGTGGTTTTTGGAAAAGCGCCGCAGGCATTAGACTCCCTTCCTGCGCCGGACGCTGTGTTTATTGGCGGGACGAAGGGAAATCTGCCGGAAATTTTATCCATCCTTTTTGAAAAAAATCCGTCCGTCCGGATCGTTGTGACCGCGATTTTGCTGGAAACAGCACTGCAGGCATGTGAAAGTCTGGAAGCGTTTACCTCGAAGACGGCAGAAATCATGCAGCTTCAGGTTTCGCGGTCGAAAAAGGCAGGAAAAGGTCATATGCTTTGCGCCAATAATCCGATCTTTTTAATCAGTGCCGGAGGATGTGCAGATGAATAGGATTTTATTTGCAGGTCTGTCCAGCGGAAGCGGGAAGACGGCTGTTACCTGTGCGTGCCTGCGGGCGCTGCAGAAAAAAGGAATCTCTGCGGCCTCGTTTAAGTGCGGACCGGACTATATCGATCCGATGTTCCATCAGCGTGTGCTCGGCATTCCGGGAGAAAATCTGGATCTGTTTTTTGCAGATGCAAAAACACTGCAGCGCCAGATTGCCTGCTATGAACAGCGGTGTAAAATTGCAGTGCTGGAGGGCGTGATGGGATATTATGACGGTCTGGGCGGCGTGTCGGACCGGGACTCTACATGGGATGTTGCGTGTGCAACAAATACTCCGGTAATTCTTGTTGTGCGTCCGAAAGGTGCGAGCCTGACGATTGCCGCACAAGTTCAGGGAATGCTTTCTTTCCGGAAAAGAAACCAGCTTGCAGGCATTTTGCTCAATGGCTGTTCGGAAAGGATGGCGCGGCTGCTTGCACCGATGCTGGAGGAACAGACCGGACTGCCGGTTGTTGGTTTTTTGCCCTATGTGGAAGATGCTTCTTTTGAAAGCAGACATCTAGGGCTTGTGACAGCGCAGGAGGTCGGAGCGCTGTCGGAAAAGGTGGACAGGCTGGCAGATGCTTTTTTACAACATGTTGATCTGGAGCAAGTGCTGCGGATCGCAGCGACAGCGGACAGCGTGTCAGAGACAATAAAAAGCGAAGCAGCGTTAAAAAGCCCGGATTGTCCGGATCCTCCACAGTTTCCAGCCCCGGATAAAGAGTGCCTTCGAATCGGCATTGCACAGGACACAGCGTTTTGTTTTTATTATGAAGAAAACAAAAGAGCGCTGCGGCAACAGGGATTGGAGCTTGTGGAATTTTCGCCGATGGAAGATAAAAAGCTGCCGGAAGGCATCTGCGGACTGTATCTGGGCGGCGGATACCCGGAGCTGCACGCCGGGAAGCTTTCTGAAAACAGTAGGATGCGTCATGCAATTTTTGAGGCGGTCCGTCATGGAATGCCGACGATTGCGGAATGCGGCGGCTTCCTGTATCTGCAAAAGGAACTGGAAGACGCTGACGGACAGGTCTGGGAGATGACAGGCGTTTTGGATGGAAGCGGATTTCGGACGAACCGTCTGCAGCGCTTTGGATACGCGGTCATGACAGCAAAAGAAAATTCCATGCTGTTTGAAAAAGGGGAAAGCATTCCGGTGCATGAATTTCATTACTGGGACTGTACGCAGAACGGGACAGCGTTTGAAATGAAAAAGCCGGTCGGAAACAAAACCTGGGAGGGAAGCGTAGCAGGAAGCAGTCTGTATGCAGGCTTTCCGCATTTATATTTTCTGGCAGAGCCAAGGCTGGCAGAACGGTTTGCCAGGGCAGCGGCAAAATGGCAGGAAAAGCAAAGGGAGAAGGCATTGTGAATTTGGAAAGGTTATCAAATCAGCTGAATCAGATATCGGAGCCGGACAAAAAGGCAGCGGCGGAAGCGAAGCAACGATGGGACAGTGTGGCGAAGCCCCTGGGAAGCCTTGGGATTTTGGAGGATGCGCTGATTCGGATTGCAGCGCTGACTGGGAGCGCGGACATTGACCTGTCGGTGCGCAGATTGTATCTGATGTGTGCGGATAACGGCGTAGTGGCACAGAATGTCACACAGACCGGAAGCGAGGTGACCGCGCGGATGGCAGACAGCTTTGCCGCCGGAAAAAGCAGCGCCTGCAGGATGGCAAAGGTGGCGAACTGTCAGGTAGAGGCGGTCGATCTCGGAATTTTAAATTATCCGGGAAATCCTGGAGTCCGAAACTGTCGGATCGCCAACGGGACGGCGGATATTACGCAAAAGCCGGCGATGACAAAGGCAGAGCTGTACCGCTGTATCGAAACGGGAATCGGGCTTGCAAAGTGCGCAAAAGAGGATAGGGTAAAGCTTTTGGTGACCGGAGAAATGGGAATTGGCAATACGACGACGTCCAGCGCGGTTGCTTCGGTTCTGCTTGGCTGTGATCCGCTGCTTGTGACGGGACGCGGTGCAGGCTTGTCTGACAGCGGTCTTTCCCGTAAACTGGAGGCAATAAAGAAAGCGATAAAGCTTCATCACCCGGATCCGGAAGATCCGCTCAGTGTGCTCTCTATGCTTGGCGGGTTCGATATTGCAGGAATGGTCGGCCTCTACCTTGGCGGCGCGCTGTATCAGGTTCCGGTGCTGATTGATGGTGTGATCTCTGCAGTGGCGGCACTTTTGGCGGTAAAAATCTGCCCGGCTTCCAAAAAGGCAATGCTGGCAACTCATGTATCTGCGGAACCGGCCGGATGCATGATTCTGAATGCAATCGGTCTGGAACCGATGATCACGGCGGGCATGCGTCTCGGAGAAGGAACCGGTGCGCTGTGCGCGATTCCGATGCTGGATATGGCGTGCAGCGTCTATCAGGGTTCTACATTCAGAGAGCTTTCGATCGAGGCGTATGAAGAGCAGGGCAGCCAGCTGTAAGGAAGCAGAAAACGGAAAAGAGGAAGGATATGCTGACACTGATTGTGGGCGGAAGCGCGAGCGGAAAGAGCGCTTTTGCGGAAAATTACGCGATGGAAGCCGGAGAAAACCGTATTTACATCGCAACGATGCAGCCGATGGACAACGAATGTCTGGCACGGATTGAAAAACATCGTGGGATGCGCGCACAGAAAAATTTTCAGACTGTGGAATGTTATACCGGTTTAAAACAGGTGCGCGTTCCGAAAGACAGCGTCGTTTTACTGGAATGTATGAGCAACCTGACTGCGAATGAAATCTACGCGCCGGAGGGCGTCGGAGAGGATCGGTGCAGCGAAGAAATTCTGGCAGGCGTAAAAGCTCTGGAAAACCAGTGCAGGCATCTGATCATTGTCAGCAACGAAGTGTTCGAGGGCGGGACAAATTATGATCCGTCTACGGTGCGGTATCTGGATATCCTCGGAAAAATCAACCGGGAAATTGCAAAAATGGCGGATGCGGCAGCGGAAATTACAGCAGGGTGTTGGATCTGGCATAAGCAGGGAGGAAAAATCCAATGATTTCGACAGTGATCGTGGCATTTTCGATGTTTTCGGCAATTCCGATGCCGCAGACAGAATGGACAAATAAAAGTATGCGCTATGCGTTGTGCGCGTTCCCGCTGATCGGCGCAGTGATCGGCGCGCTGGTGTGCCTGTGGCGTTTTGTGTGCCTGCGGATGGAGTTTTCGGAATGGATACTGGCGGCGGGAATCTGTGTACTTCCGATACTTGTGACCGGAGGCATTCATCTGGACGGCTTCTGCGATACGGCAGATGCGCTGGCAAGTCATCAGGATACAGAAAAAAAACTACAGATTTTAAAGGATCCGCATATGGGCGCGTTCGCGGCGATCTGGCTGGGCTGTTATTTTATCGCCCAGCTTGCTCTTGCAGTGACGGCAGCACAAATGCAGGCAGATCTGACGGCGCTGGCGTTTGGCTATTGTATCAGCAGAAGCCTTTCCGGGCTTGCAGTTGCGAGCTTCCCTCTTGCGAAAAACAGTGGTCTGGCATATACTTTTGCAGAGTACGCGGATAAAAAGAAGGTGCGAACGTTTCTTGCTGTCCTGGCAGCAGTCCTTTGTGTCCTTTGCTGTATTTGCTGCGGGAAAAAAGGCATTGGCGTAAGCATTGCCGCAATCGGGACTTTTTTGTATTATCGGTTCCGGCTGATTGGAAAATTCGGCGGCCTGTCGGGGGACCTGGCAGGATGGTTTGTCCAGATGTGCGAACTTTTCATGCTGGCAGCAGTGGTACTGACAGAGTATCTGTAGTGCGGCAGAAAACATCGCAGATGCGATCTTGTAAATGGCGCTGGCGAAGAGTAGTTTTTGCAGGAGAAGGGAAAAAAACAGGCATGATTTATATTTTTGGACCATATGCGGCCGGAAAACGGGAGTATGTCCGGGAAGCTTTCGGCTATACGGAAGCAGATTTTTCGACAAAAGCAGAGGATAACTGCAGGGTGCTTTACGATGCACAACAGCTGGCTTCCAAAGTCGGAAATCGGCCGGAAGAGCTGGAAAAGCTGGCAGAGCAGCTTTGCAGAAAAGAAGTCGTCATCGCAACGGAAACCGGGTGCGGTGTCGTGCCGATAGATACTGCAGAGCGGGAGGCAAGAGAAGCAGCCGGACGGCTGTCGATTCTGCTTGCAAAACGGGCGCAGAAAGTCATTCGTGTCTGGTGCGGCCTGCCGGAAAGCCTTCGATAACAGCTGTCTGGACCGACCGTCAACAGGGGAGGTGTGGCAGAAATGAGAGGAAAATATGGAGCAGAAGATAGAAATCTGGCTGATCCGTCATGGAAAAACGCCGGAAAATGAGCAGCACCGTTATATCGGGTGGCTGGATTCCTCCCTTGGAAGTGTTGGAAAAGCGGAGCTTATCCGCGCTTCGGAAACCGTTTCCAAAGTATGGGTGACGAACAGACGCAGGACACAGGAAACGGCGCAGATTCTGTTTCCAGGAGCAAAGCAGATCCTTGTACCGGGGCTGGAAGAAATGAATTTCGGCAGTTTTGAAGGAAAAAATTTTGAAGAGATGCAAAATGACAGCGCCTATCGGAGCTGGGTGGAGAGCGGATGCCTGGATGTCTGTCCGGGCGGGGAGAGCAAAGCAGTTTTTTGCAGCCGCGTCTGCAGCGCTTTTTTGGAGCTGACCCAGGGATGGCAGCAGAAAGAACCGCAGGCAGTTTATCCGGTTGTGGCCCACGGTGGCACGCAGATGGCTCTGTTAGAACAATTCGGAGAACCGAAAAGAAGTTATTATGAAGGACAGACGCAGGCCGGGGATGGCTGGAAGCTTGTCTGGGAAAACGAAAGGCTCTGGATAAAGGGGCAGCTTTCGTTTCGCAGGCAGCAGGAAAAGAGAGAAAAGATTGAAAAATAAAATTTTTCAATCGCGGGATTTGTGTCTGCGCGCACTTGACACAATCTCGACAGGAGTAAAAAGTGTGCGCAGAAATGAGCGGAAAAAGATGAGAATAGCAGCAGCCGTTTTATGCGGCTTTTTCATGGATTTATGCCTGGGGGATCCGGACTGGATGCCGCACCCGGTTATTTATATGGGAAAAGCAATCAACGCGCTGGAAAAATTTCTGCGCAGGAGGTTTCCGGATACCCAAAAGGGACTTCTGATGGCGGGAGCAGCCCTGGCAGCGATTCTGCCGCTTGGAAGCTTTCTAATGGCGGCAGCCGCAATTTATCTGGCAGGTCTGGTGCATCCCGTGCTGGCATTTTTGCTGGAAACGCTGTGGTGTTGGCAGGCGCTTGCGGTGAAGGGACTATATACAGAGAGCATGCGGGTGAAAAAAAAGCTGGAAGAACAGGATCTGCCCGGCGCCAGGAGCGCGGTGGCAAGAATTGTCGGAAGGGATACGCAGAATCTGGACGCAGCGGGAGTTGCAAAGGCTGCGATTGAGACGGTGGCGGAAAATTTTTCGGACGGTGTGGCAGCACCGCTTTTTTATCTGGTGATCGGAGGTGCGCCGCTTGGACTTTGCTATAAAGCGATCAATACGATGGACAGCATGGTCGGCTATAAAAATGACCGGTATCTGTACTTTGGACGCGCGGCAGCAAAGCTGGATGACGTTGCAAACTATATTCCGGCGCGGATTTCTGCTTTTTTGATGATGTTTGCAGCATGTCTGAGCGGGCAGAACGCAAAGCATGCGTTTCAAATCTGGAAGCGCGACCGTTACAATCACGCAAGCCCGAATTCCGCCCAGACAGAAAGTGTGGCGGCAGGAGCACTGGACATCCTGCTTGCAGGGGATGCATGGTATTTTGGGAAGCTGGTAAAAAAGCCGACGATTGGAGAGAATCTGCGGACGGTGGAAGCAGCAGATATTATGCGGATTAACCGGATGATGATCGTAGCGAGCCTGATCGCGCTCGTGTTGTTTCTTGCGGTCAGATGTGTACTGTGTATATTGTTATAGAATATATAGATGGCTTGCGGAGAATGTGCAGAAGAATGCACAAAAGAAAGTTGTGTAATCTGTGCGCAGGCAGAGGGAGAAAAGAATGGAACTGATTCATGGCGGAGACTGGGCAGGACAAGAGGAGCGTCTGGGAAACCGCAGCATCCGGGATTTTTCTGCAAATGTCAGTCCGCTGGGTGTGCCGGATGGCGTCCGGGAGGCGATCTGCCGGGCGGCAGGGAAAATAGACCGTTATCCGGATCCGTTATGCAGAAAACTGGTTCAAAAACTTTCGGAGGAGCTTTCCTGTCCGGAAGAATGGATTGTCTGTGGCAACGGGGCGGCAGATTTGATTTATCGACTGTTTCAGGCAGAAAAACCGAAAAAAGTGCTGCTGACAGCTCCGGCATTTGCGGAGTATGAGCAGGCGGCAGGACTTGTCGGGAGCAGGATTTATTTTTATGAACTAAAAGAAGAAGATCAGTTTCAGATTCAGGAGGATATTCTGGGACAGATTACGCCGGATACAGATCTTGTTTTTCTGTGTGAACCGAATAATCCGACCGGGCAGTGCACAAAACACAGCCTGCTGACAGCAATTCTGGAGCGCTGTCGGGAATGCAGTGCACTTCTTGTGTTGGATGAGTGTTTTCTGGAATTTTTACCGGATCGGAAGGAGCGGACGCTTTTGCCGTATCTTGGACAGTATCCGAACCTGGTGATTCTGAGAGCGTTTACAAAGCTCTATGCGATGGCGGGGGTCCGGCTTGGATATTGCGTGTGCAGTGATGCAAAGCGAAAAGAACAGCTGATGGAAAGCGGACAGCCGTGGGGAGTGTCGCTTCTGGCACAGGAAGCCGGAGTCGCCGCACTTTCGGAGCAGGCATATGCAGACCGGGTGAGAAAACTGGTGGAACAACAGCGTCCGATTCTGGTAAAGGGCTTGCGGCAGGCAGGATTTACAGTCTGGGAGGGAAAAGCCAATTATCTGTTGTTTCGCAGTCACGATGCGACGCTTGGAAAAAGAATGGAAGAAGCAGGATTCCCGATGCGGGATTGCTCCAATTATCATAACCTGCAACCCGGGGACTACCGGATTGCAGTGCGCACAGAGGAAGAAAACCGTGGGTTTCTGGAGGCACTTTTTTTGTGTCAGGGAAAAAAGCAGCTTTGAACCCGATTGCGTCGGGACTGTCTGAAGGCGTTTGCGGAAATGGAATGGGGAAAAATAATGAAGCAAAATATTATGATTCAGGGCACGATGTCGAGTGCCGGAAAGAGCCTGATCTGCGCGGCACTGTGCCGTATTTTTACGCAGGATGGTTTTAAGACTGCACCGTTTAAAAGCCAGAATATGGCGCTCAACAGTTTTATCACGGAAGACGGGGCAGAGATGGGGCGCGCGCAGGTCATGCAGGCGGAAGCTGCGAAAATCAGACCGGATGCGAGGATGAACCCGATTCTGTTAAAACCTACCAGTGATGTAGGAAGCCAGGTTATTGTCAACGGGCATGTGCTGGGAAATATGCCTGCAGCGTCTTATTTTAAATATAAAAAGCAGCTTGTGCCGGAAATCATGAAAGCTTACCGATCCCTGGAAGAGGAATATGACATTATTGTGATTGAGGGCGCGGGCAGCCCGGCAGAGATCAACTTAAAGAAAAACGATATCGTCAACATGGGCATGGCGAAGATGGTGGACGCGCCGGTGCTGCTTGCCGGAGATATTGACCGGGGCGGCGTTTTTGCACAGCTTTACGGGACGGTTGCTCTGCTGGAAGAGGAAGAAAGAAAACGGGTGAAAGGACTGATTATCAACAAGTTCCGGGGAGACGTTGAGATTTTAAAACCCGGACTTGCAACGCTGGAAGAGCTGACGAAAATTCCGGTAGCAGGTGTCATTCCGTGGATTTATGCAAAGCTGGATGATGAGGACAGTCTCGCGCCCCGTCTGTCCCGGGTACAGGCGGGGGCAGGCGTGGATATCGCAGTGATCCGTCTGCCGCATATTTCGAATTTTACCGATTTTAACCCGTTGGAGCAGCAGCCCGGGATCAGTCTGCGTTATGCAGGGGATGTAAAAACCCTCGGACAGCCGGATATGGTGATGATACCCGGAAGCAAAAATACGATGAGCGACTTGAAATGGATGCGCCAGAATGGTATGGAAGCAGCTATTTTGAAGCTTGCGGCAGCAAACGTGCCGGTGCTGGGAATCTGCGGGGGCTATCAGATGTTGGGCGAAAGCATCGAAGATCCGGACGGGGAAGAAGGGGGAGGAAGCCTGCATGGAATGGGGCTTTTGCCGGTTCGAACCGTTTTTGGAAAGGAAAAGGTGCAGACCCGGGTGACAGGAGAAATTCTTCAAAACCCGGGCGCAGGAGACGGACTGTTCGCTGCGCTTTGCGGCAGTGTATTTTCCGGTTATGAAATTCATATGGGACATACAACAGGAAATGGCAAAAACTCGTTCTCCAGAATCCGGACGCTGACAAACGGAAGCACAGAAGCAGAGGAGGACTGGCAGGCAGACGGCGCAGTCTGCGGCAATGTTGCCGGTACTTATGTGCACGGACTTTTTGAAGACGGGTCGCTGACAAAAAATCTGTGCGGTGCGCTGCTTTCCAAAAAGGGAATCTGTGCAGAGGCGCTGACACAGGATTATGCGGCATTTAAGGAAAGTCAGTATGATCTTCTGGCAGCTGAAGTCAGAAAAGCACTGGATATGGAACAGATTTACCGGATGATGGAGAAGCAGGAGGGCGACAGATGAGCAATCAATACGTACTGCCGGGTGAGATTGAAAAACGTAGTTTTGAGATCCTTACAAAGGAGCTGGGTGACCGGAAGCTTTTACCGGAAAACGAGCCGGTTATCAAACGGGTGATCCATACGACGGCGGATTTTGACTATGTAGACAACCTTGTTTTTTCGGAGGGCGCGGTGACAAAAGCTGTGGAAGCATTAAAGGCCGGGGCTGGGATTGTGACAGATACGCAGATGGCTCTTTCGGGCATCCATAAAAGCACCCTGGAGAGCTTTGGCGGGACGGCACGTTGTTTTATGAGCGATCCGGAAGTGGCAAGACTTGCGAAAGAGAGACAGACGACCCGCGCGTGGGTGAGTATGGAGGAAGCGGCCAGGCTTCCGGGCAGATGGATTTTTGCGATCGGGAACGCGCCGACCGCGCTGCTTCGCCTGCATGAGCTGATTCTGGAGAAAAAAGTGGATCCTGTGCTGGTCATCGGGGTTCCGGTGGGCTTTGTCAATGTGGTGGAAAGCAAGGAAGAGATTCTGAAGGATCCGGTGCCGTATATTGTGGCCCGTGGACGAAAGGGTGGTTCGAATGTAGCGGCGGCAATCTGTAATGCCCTGTTATATACCGCCGCCGGAAGGACGCTTTAGACAGATAGGAACTGTATTTGGCAGCTGCGGGCATCCCGGCAGCCAAAGCTGCGTCAGTGAAAAAAGAAATCGGAACGGCACGCGCCCGGGCGCTTTTGCCAACCGGAGCAAAACCGGTTGCTTTGGCATTTCATAAGCCCGAGCTTCCATAGAAGCAGGCGTTCGATGTCCTGTCTGGATATACAGGAAGCGCCGGGACGGCAGGCCGTTGGCCGCGTGGAGGCCGGGCGGCCGGAAGCAGGGTAGGCGGTTTGCGTACAACAGCCCGGAGGATCACCGCTGCAGAGGCTGGAAACGTTGTCTGCACGGCAGCAGGAAGAACAGGAATCCATCATGGAAGTCTCCTTACAAAAGACGGGGAAGACACTGCCTTTTTTCTTATCTTATGAAGAGGAAAAACAGGGGGTGACAAAGCGGAAAGCAGCTTCACCTGTCGTTTACAGGAGAGCTGTTTTTGTGTTATACTAAAACGAGCGGATGGCATAGTCCGTCTGTAAAATACGAGGGATAAGGGGAGAATTTGCCATGAAAGACAGGCAATATACAACAAAAGAACTATTTCGGCGCTTTCAGCCATATTTTAAACCGTATTGGAAAACACTGGTACTGGATTTATTCTGCGCCGGGCTGACGACACTGTGCGAGCTGGTGCTGCCGATGATTATGCGTTACATTACCAATCAGGGACTGTATCATCTGGCAGAACTGTCGGTTCAGACAATTCTGGGTGTAGTTGCGATTTATCTGGCGCTGCGTGTAGTGGACTGCGTTGCCACTTATTATATGGCGGGCGTCGGACATATCATGGGCGCGAAAATCGAAACGGACATGCGCCGGGACGCGTATCAGCATCTGCATCAGCTGTCGAATACCTATTATAATAATACCAAGGTCGGACAGATCATGGGACGGATTACAAACGATCTGTTTGATGTGACCGAATTTGCGCATCACTGCCCGGAAGAATTTTTTATCGCCGGGGTGAAGCTCGTGATCGCATTTATCATCCTGATGCGGATCAATGTGCTTCTGACACTGATTATTTTCTTGATCGTTCCGATCATGGTTGCAGTGTGCATGCATCTGAATTTTAAAATGCGGGATGTATTCCGCAGACAGAGAAACCAGATTGGGGAATTAAACGCCCGCATTGAGGACAGCCTGCTGGGGCAGAAGGTTGTAAAGGCATTTACAAATGAACAGATGGAGACGAACAAGTTTGAGACAGACAACAGACAGTTCTTTGACATCAAGCGAGACTCCTATCATCTGATGGCGGTCTTTAATGCAACAACCCACGCTTTTGACGGCGCAATGTATGTGTCTGTTTTGCTTTTCGGCAGCATATTTATGATAAAGGGATGGGTCGCGGCAGGCGACCTGGTGGCGTTTCTTTTATATGTGACGACGCTGATTGCGACGATCCGCAGGATTATCGAGTTTGCGGAACAGTTCCAGCGCGGCATGACAGGAATTGAACGGTTTTTGCAGATCATGGATGCGGACATCGAAATTTTCGATGAGGCAGACGCTGTGGAAATGGGAGAGCCGAAGGGCGAAATCGCATTCCACAATGTGAGCTTTGAATATCCGGATGATCACAATCAGGTGTTCAAAAACTTAAACCTGACAATTCATCCGGGAGAAAAGGTAGCACTGGTAGGACCTTCCGGCGGCGGAAAAACAACGCTGTGCAACCTGATTCCGCGTTTTTATGATGTGACGGGCGGTGAGATCACAATTGACGGAGAACCGATCAAGCATTTCACCTTAAAGAGCCTGCGCCATAATATCGGTGTCGTGCAGCAGGATGTTTATCTGTTCTCGGGCACGATCTATGACAATATCGTTTACGGAAGACCGGATGCGACGCGTGAAGAAGTGATGGAAGCTGCAAAACGCGCGGGCGCGCATGAGTTTATCACAGAGTTGAAGGATGGCTACGACACCTACGTTGGCGAGCGGGGCGTAAAGCTTTCCGGCGGACAGAAGCAGAGAATCAGCATCGCCCGTGTCTTTTTAAAGAACCCGCCGATTATTATTTTGGATGAGGCGACCAGTGCGCTGGATAACGAGAGCGAATACGAGGTAGCAAAATCCCTTGGCAGGCTGTCTGAAGGGCGCACGACGCTGACCATCGCACACAGGCTTTCTTCTATCCGAAATTCCGATCGGATTTTGGTGCTGACCCATGACGGCATCGTGGAAGAAGGCAATCATGAAGAGCTTCTGGAAAAGCATGGCATATATGACCAATTCTACCGGATGGCGAACGAATTGAAATAGAAAAAAGGGGGCAATGGTGTATGAAGCTGCAGTTTATCGGTGCGAATCATGAAGTGACAGGAAGCTGTCATTACCTGCAGGCAGGAGACAGTTATATGCTGGTCGATTACGGAATGGAACAGGGCGTCAACCGGTTTGAAAACTGCCCGTTGCCGGTTCCGGAATCCCAGATCAATTTTGTGTTTTTAACGCATGCCCATATCGATCATTCCGGCATGCTGCCGCTTTTGTACGCACACGGCTTCCGCGGCAAGATTTATACAACGGAAGCGACCGCGGACTTATGCAGCATTATGCTCCGGGACTGCGCCCACATTCAGCAGCAGGAGGCGGAGTGGAAAAGCAGGAAGGCAAAACGCCATGCCGGAATCGAAGTGGAGGAGCCGTTGTATACGATGGAGGATGCGATCGGCACTATCAACTGTATCGTACCATGCCCGTATGGGAAAGAATTGGAAATAAACGATAACGTGACGATCCGGTTTACAGACGTCGGGCATCTGCTTGGATCCGCCAGCATCGAGGTATGGCTCAAAGAAGAGGGCTGCAGCAGAAAACTTGTTTTTTCAGGGGATATCGGCAACAAAAACCAGCCGCTGATAAAAGATCCGGAATATACAAAAACGGCAGATTATGTCGTGATGGAGTCGACCTATGGCGACCGCCTGCACGGCAGTACGCGCCCGGATTATGTCAGAGAGCTGACTCAGATCATCCAGGAGACGCTGGATAAGGGTGGAAATGTGGTCATTCCGTCGTTTGCGGTTGGGCGCACACAGGAAATGCTGTATTTTATCCGCAAAATCAAGGCGGATGGACTGGTTTCCAATCATGCGGATTTTCCGGTCTATGTGGACAGTCCGCTTGCGGTGGAGGCAACCGGTATTTTCAAACAAAACGAGCGGACCTGCTTTGACGAAGAGGCGATGGAGCTTGTCAGACAGGGCATCAATCCCATCACGTTTCCGGGGCTGCGCCTTGCGATCACGAGCGACGAATCCAAGGCGATCAATTTTGATGAAACGCCGAAGGTCATCATTTCCGCTTCCGGCATGTGCGATGCCGGGCGCGTGCGTCATCATTTAAAGCACAACCTCTGGAGACCGGAATGTACGATTCTGTTTGTTGGCTATCAGTCGGTTGGCACGCCGGGACGGGCACTGGTAGACGGAGTGAAAGAAATGAGGCTGTTCGGAGAGACGGTGGATGTAAACGCACAGATCAGGGTGTTAACCGGAATATCCGGACATGCGGACAAAAACGGTTTAATCGACTGGATCGAGGGCTTTGAAACAAAGCCGAAAAAAGTGTTTATCGTGCACGGTGAGGATCTCGTTACGATGTCGTTTGCGGACTGCTTAAAGGATGAACACGGGTTCGATGCGTTTGCACCCTACAGCGGAACGGTCTTTAATCTGACGACGGAGACGTTTGAAAAGATTACAGAGCCTGTCGCTGTGAAAAAGAAGACCGCTGCAGCATCCGGCGGGCAGAGCAGCGCATACAACCGTCTTGTGGCTGCAGGACAGCGCCTGATGGCGTTGATTGGGCACTGCAAAGGAATGGCAAATAAGGATCTGGCGAAATTTGCAGACCAGATCAATTCGCTTTGCGATAAATGGAATTAAAATCAGGAGGAATCAAGGATAAGCATATGAGCATGGCAGATGAAATCTTTATCAATATGTGCCGGGATATTCTGGAAAATGGAACGAGCACGGAGGGAGAAAAGGTACGCCCGCACTGGCCGGACGGAACCAGCGCCTATACGATCAAAAAGTTCGGCGTAGTCAACCGCTACGACTTATCGAAGGAATTTCCGCTCCTGACGCTTCGCCGTACCGCTTTAAAGAGTGCGACGGACGAGATTTTGTGGATCTGGCAGCAGAAATCCAATAATATCCATGACTTACACAGCCATATCTGGGACGAATGGGCGGATGAAGACGGCAGCATCGGCAAGGCTTACGGCTATCAGCTTGGTGTAAAGCATCTGTATAAAGAGGGCTTGTTTGATCAAGTGGACCGCGTGATTTACGATCTGAAAAACAATCCGTTTTCGAGAAGAATCCTGACGAATATTTATGTGCATCAGGATTTGCATGAAATGAACCTGTATCCCTGTGCCTACAGCATGACCTTTAATGTGACGCAGAAGATAGGACACGATAAGCTGACTTTAAATGCAGTTTTAAACCAGCGTTCCCAGGACGTTCTGGCGGCGAATAACTGGAATGTGGTACAGTATTCTGTGCTTTTGCATATGCTGGCACAGGTGTGCGATATGGAGGTCGGCGAGCTGGTGCATGTCATTGCGGATGCGCATATTTATGACCGCCATGTGCCGATTATCAAAGAACTGATTTCGCGGACGCCCTATCCGGCACCAAAATTCTGGTTAAATCCGGAAATCAAGGATTTTTATCAGTTCACAAGAAACGACGTGCGCGCAGACGATTATGTGACCGGGGAGCAGATCAAGGACATCCCGATCGCAATTTGACGATAAAAGGAGAATACGCATGAATCTGATTGTAGCAGTGGATAAAAATTGGGCGATTGGCAATAAAGGGGAGCTGCTGGTGCGGATTCCGGCAGATCATAAGATGTTCCGACAGGAGACGACCGGAAAGGTTGTCGTGCTCGGAAGAAAGACGATGGATACATTTCCGGGGGGACAGCCGCTCAAAAACCGGGATAATATTATCCTGTCCCGCAACGAGGCATATCAACAGAAGGATGCGCAGGTTGTGCATTCCGTCGAAGAGCTTCTGGAGGCGGTCAAGGGATATGACACGAAGGAGGTTTATGTCATCGGCGGAAGCAGCGTATACGAGCAGCTGCTGCCATACTGTGATACCGCGCATGTGACTAAAATTGACCATGCCTATGAAGCGGATTCGTGGTTCCCGAATCTGGACGAGGATCCGGAATGGGAGATCACAGCCGACAGTGACGAGCAGTATTATTTTGACCTGACCTATCATTTCCTTAAATATGAGCGCAAAAAGGGCTGAGGGAAGACGGCAGCTGCGGGCGGTCACGTCCGCGAATCGTCCGCAACGACCGCTTTTTCAAACAGTAGTCCGATTAAAAACCACGCCGGCGCGAAGTCGAGGCGAATCACATGGCTGATGTTCCAGGGGCTTTTCTGGTAGCTCCAGGGGCATTGGCCTTTTTTATCCAGAAAACGCCCGGTGGCGTACTCGACGGAAAAGATGCCGGTCATATAGATCAGCCCGCGCACGGTTTTTGGCAAATGCTTTAAAATCCGGTAGAGGGGGCCGATCAGACAGGCGCAGCCGTAGATCGGAAACATCCATAAAGAAGTATGGCAGGTCAGCGTTTTGTCCTGACGGCGCAGCGCTTCTGCGCCGGATACAAGGATTTCGAGGCACCAGCCGATGGTGCCGCATTTTAAAAAATCTTTACACAATTTTTTCATGGAAATAGTATGTGCAAAACTTCAAATTCCATGCAAACTGTGCTAAGATTAAGAGTAAAAAATACAGATGGAGGAAGCGTTCATGGATTTGTCTACGCTCAGGAATGAAATAGACCGGATTGACAGCCAGCTGGTGCAGCTGTATGAGCAGCGCATGGAAATCTGCAGTCAGGTGGCAGAATATAAGATCGAAAATGGAAAAAAAGTATTTGACAAAACCAGAGAGGAAGAAAAGCTGGCGCGGGTACGCTCCCTGACCCATAATGATTTTAACAGTCAGGGTGTGACGGAGCTGTTTGAACAGATCATGGCGATGAGCCGAAAGCTCCAGTACCAGATGCTGGAAAGCCATGGACGCACCGGCAGGCTGCCCTTTATCCCGGTCGAAAATCTGGATACCAAAAAGGCGAGAGTCGTATTTCAGGGCGCAGAGGGCGCATATTCCCAGGCTGCGATGATGCGCTTTTTCGGGGAACGCATCGACAGCATCCATGTGGACAGCTTCCGGGACGCAATGAGCGCGATCGAAGAGGGCAGCGCGGAGTTTGCGGTGCTTCCAATTGAAAATTCGACGGCAGGGATCGTCAGCGAGATTTACGATCTTCTGGTAGAATTTGAAAACTATATCGTCGGTGAGCAGATTTTAAAAATCGAGCATTGCCTGCTGGGTGTTCCGGGGACAAAGATTTCCGATATTCAGACCGTATATTCCCATCCGCAGTCGCTGATGCAGAGCTCGCGCTTTTTAGGCGGGCATTCCTGGCAGCAGATTTCCATGCCGAATAATGCGTTTGCAGCGCGGAAGGTTGCAGAAGATCGTTTAAAAACCCAGGCAGCAATTGCCAGTGAGTATGCCGGGAAGGTTTACGGGCTGGAGGTATTACAGAAGCCGGTCAACAACGTTTCCAACAATTCAACCCGGTTCATTATCGTGACGAACCAGAAGATTTTTAAGAAGAATGCAAAGAAAATCAGCATCTGCTTTGAAGTACCGCACGAGAGCGGCTCGCTGTACCATATGCTGTCGCATTTTATATACAATCATTTAAATCTGACAAAGATCGAGAGCCGTCCGATCGAGGGACGGACGTGGGAATACCGGTTCTTCCTGGATTTTGAGGGAAATCTGGAAGACAGCGCCGTGAAGAACGCGCTGCGAGGACTTCGGGAAGAGGCCTCGAACATGAAGATTCTGGGAAATTACTAAACGGTTGAAAACAGCCGGATAAGCGGAAAGGGAGAATACAACAGGATGAAAACAGAACAGCTGATCCTTTACCGGGATTTTGAAGAAGGGGACTTGCTGACAGACATGGTCTGGCTGGCAGAAAACTATGCGGATGATTTTTACAACCTGTCGGATAAGGCGGGACTTTTATACGACTGTATGCACCGGCTGTTGGACATGGCGGGCAGATACGGTTTTTATGGAAATCTCTGGCACTGCTATCTTGCAAATCTTTTGGTGAATAAGGAAAACAGCTACAGCTGCAGCGCGGAAATCCGAGGCAGCGTGGAAGGCAGCGTGAATCTGGCGGCGCTTCACGATATCCGGATTTTCAAGGAATTTTATGATTATGATCTGCAAACGGTTGCAAAAACGCTCGGAGCAGAGGAGTTTTCTATCGTGCTTTTCTACGAGGGCAATCCGCAGGAGAGCAAAGTGTACAATACCCGTATCCGCGACCGGATCTGCGATCTTGCGCAGCGGTTCTGTCTGGATCATACGCCGGAAGAAATGAAGCAGACGCTTACAGAATTTTATCAGGAATACGGCGTAGGACGGTTCGGGCTGCATAAGGCATTCCGGATTGAAAAGAGAGACGGGCGCGCTGAAATCGTGCCGATCACCAATATCGCGCATGTGAAGCTGTCCGACCTGGTTGGCTATGAGATCCAGAAAAAGAAGCTGACGGACAATACCGAAGCGTTTGTCAACGGCAAAAAGGCGAATAACTGCCTGCTCTATGGCGACGCGGGAACCGGAAAGTCCTCCTGTATCAAGGCGATCGCCAACGAATATTACGGCAGCGGGCTGCGCATCATCGAGGTGTACAAACATCAGTTCCAGGATTTAAACGATGTAATCGCGCAGATCAAAAACCGGAACTACAAGTTCATTATTTACATGGATGATTTAAGCTTTGAAGAATTTGAGATCGAATATAAATATCTGAAGGCGGTCATCGAGGGCGGTCTGGAAAAGAAGCCGGAAAACGTCCTGATCTATGCAACCTCCAACAGACGGCATCTGATCCGGGAGACCTTTAAGGACAAACAGGACAGGGATGAAGAGCTGCATGTCAACGATACCGTGCAGGAAAAGCTTTCTCTCGTGTCGCGCTTCGGCGTCAGCATTTATTTCGGCTCTCCGGACAAAAAGCAGTTTCAGAAGATCGTTTCGACGCTGGCAGACCGTTATGGCGTAAGGATGAGCGAAGACGAGCTTTTGTTAAAGGCGAACCAATGGGAGCTGTCCCACGGCGGACTTTCCGGGCGGACGGCGCAGCAGTTTATCGATTATCTGTTAGGACAGTAAGCGTGCATTCTATTGTATGCGGCAGGAAAAGAGGCAGAAAGGATCATTCTGGCATATGAAAACGTTTGCGGCAATTAACGTGGGCTCCTATGAGCAGACCCTGAAAATTTATACGATCACCAAAAACAACGGCATCCGGGAGGTGGACTGGATTCGGAATCGTCTGGATCTTGGCGGTACTTTTGCGACCGGAAAGCTGAGCCATGAGGTGATGGACGAACTGTGCGCGGTACTGCGCAATTTTGTTTCGATTATGGAAGGTTATCGGGTGGATGACTACCGCGCCTGTGCGACGAGCGCCATCCGGGAAACAAAAAATACGGCGATCGTTCTGGATCAGATCATGCAGCGTACCGGAGTCAAGCTGGATGTGCTGAGCAACTCGGAACAGCGTTTCCTCGATTATAAATCGATCGCCAGCCGCGGCGGCTTCGAAAAAATCATCGAAAAAGGAACCCTTGTTCTGGATATCGGCGGCGGCAGCATTCAGATGTCACTGTTTGATAAGGATAAGCTTTCCGCGACGCAGAACATGCGCCTTGGCGTTTTGCGGCTGCAGGAAAAAATGAGCCGCTTAAATGTGCGCCCCTCTGAGAACGGTCCGCTTCTGGAGGAACTTCTGGAAGCACAGCTTTCTGTCTTCCGCAAGATGTATTTAAAGGATCGCGTGATCGAAAATATCATCGTAGTGGATGACTATATTTCCGCGCTGATTTTGGGAAAGCTCGGCAAAGTAGCCGGAAGCGGATATCTGGACCGGGATTCGATGGCATCTTATATGAATTATCTGCACGATCATACGGATATGGAAATCGTGCGCTATTTTGATACACCGGAAGAAAATGTGCCTTTGCTTCGAATTTCATCCGCAATTGTCCGTCAGGTCGCGCTAATGACGGATGCAAAGATGATCTGGGCACCGGGCGTGTCACTATGCGACGGCATGGTATACGAATATGCGGAAGAATATAAACTTCTGGCACAGGTGCATGATTTCGAACAGGATATCGTGACCTGTGCGCGCGGCATCAGCAAGCGTTATATGGGCAGCAAGCGCCGTGCGGAGACGCTGGAGCAGATCGCACTGACGATTTTTGACAGCATGAAGCGCGTGCATGGCATGGGCAGACGGGAACGGCTGTTGCTTCGGATCGCAACGCTTCTGCACGACTGCGGCAAATATATCAGCATGGTCAATCTCGGAGAGTGCTCCTATGCGATCATCATGGCGACGGAGATCATCGGGCTGTCGCACCGGGAGCGGGAAATCGTCGCCAATATCGTGCGCTATAATCACCTGGAATTCGACTACAGCATGGAAAACAGCGAGGGGATCGACCGGGAGGAATACTTAACGATCGTCAAGCTGACTGCGATTCTGCAGATCGCGAACGCGCTTGACCGCAGCCACAAGCAGAAATGCAGGGATATCAAGGCGGTGCGCAAGGACGACAAGCTGATCTTGACAATCACTACCAACGAGGATATTACATTGGAAAGAGGTCTGTTCGGTTCTCGGGCAGAGTTTTTCCGGGAGGTTTACAGCATCGAGCCGGTGATCCGGCAGAAACGGATTTTGTAAAACTGTGCCTGCACATGCTTTGACTGCAGCGGGAAATATCGCAGTAAAAATAAAAAGAAAGGGTCAGAAAATATGGATAAGAAAGATCTTCAGAATCCCGCATTGTATACAAACCGGGAGCTGAGCTGGCTTTTATTTAATAAAAGAGTGCTATCGGAAGCGCGCGACAAACAGCTTCTGTTATTTGAACGACTGAAATTTTTGAGCATTACCGCTTCCAATCTGGATGAATTTTTTATGGTGCGGATCGGCTCCCTTGTGGATATGATCCATGCCGAATATACCAAAAAGGACATCGCCGGAATGTCTGCAAAAGAGCAGCTGGACGCGCTGATGGAGGAAACCCATAAGTTTGCGGCGCTGCAGTATTCCACCTACAACCGGATGCTTCTGCCGCAGCTTCGGGCAAATGGGTTAAATTTTGTGGAGCATCACGAGCAGCTGACAGAGCGCCAGGCACAGTATGTGGATGAATATTTCGAAGAAAATGTGTATCCGGTTCTGACACCGATGGCGGTGGATTCTTCCAGACCGTTCCCGCTGATCCGCAACAAGACGCTGAATATCGGCGCGCTGGTTGCCAAAAAGGGAGAAAAGGATACGGAAATCGAGTTCGCAACCGTACAGGTTCCGTCTGTTTTGCCGAGAGTTGTGCGGATTCCGGCGGCGAAGGAGGGGGACACAGAGGTTGCGGTGCTGCTTCTGGAAGAGATCATTGAGCGCAACATCAGCAAGCTGTTTTTAAATTATAATGTTCTGTGCGCACATCCGTTTCGAATTACACGAAATGCTGATCTTGCAATCGATGAGGATGAGGCGGAAGACCTGCTTCTGGAAATTGAAAAGCAGATCAAAAAGAGAACCTGGGGACAGGCAATCCGCCTGGAAATCGAGGCAGCTGCGGACAGACGGCTGTTAAAGATTCTGTGCCGTGAGCTTTCCGTGCGTAAGGAGGACGTTTTTGAAATCGACGGACCTCTTGACCTGACTTTTTTGATGAAGGTATACGGATTGGAGGGCTTTGACGAGCTGCGTGCGCCGAAATATACGCCTGCGCCCGTGCCGGAGTTCGACGGTACCGACAATATTTTCGATGTAATCAAAAAAGGCGACGTGCTGATGCACCATCCGTACCAGAGCTTCGTGCCGGTCGTGGACTTTATCCGGCAGGCGAGCAAAGACCCGGATGTGCTTGCGATCAAACAGACACTGTATCGTGTCAGCGGAAATTCGCCGATCATCGCGGCGCTGGCGCAGGCTGCGGAGAACGGCAAGCAGGTTTCCGTTCTGGTAGAATTAAAGGCGCGTTTCGACGAGGAAAACAACATCGTCTGGGCGAGAAAGCTGGAAAAAGCGGGCTGTCACGTTATCTATGGTTTAGTCGGTTTGAAGACCCACAGCAAGATTACGCTGGTTGTCAGAAAAGAAGAGGATGGCATCCGCCGTTATGTACATCTGGGAACCGGAAACTATAACGATGCGACTGCAAAGCTCTACACCGATATCGGCATGATGACGGCAAGCGAAGCGATCGGTGAGGATGCGACGGCGGTATTCAACATGTTGTCCGGTTATTCAGAGCCGCGTTCCTGGAACCGTTTGAGCCTTGCACCGTTGTGGTTAAAAGATCGTTTCCTGTATCTGATCGAGCGGGAAAAGAAAAATGCGGAAGCTGGGCGTGAAGGACATATCATTGCAAAGATGAACTCCCTGTGCGATCGGGATATTATCGTGGCGCTGTATGAGGCGAGCCGCGCGGGTGTAAGGATTGAGCTGATCGTGCGCGGTATCTGCTGCTTAAAAGTCGGAATTCCGGGGGTGAGCGAAAATATTTCCGTGCGTTCGATCGTCGGAAACTTCCTGGAGCATGCGCGCGTATTTTACTTTGAAAATAATGGCAATCCGGAATTTTATTGCAGCAGCGCAGACTGGATGCCGAGAAATCTGGAGCGGCGAGTGGAGATTTTGTTCCCGGTGGAAGCACCTGCTTTGAAAGAAAAGCTCTGGCACATTCTGGAGGGACAGCTGCGGGACAACAAGAAAGCACATATCTTAAAGCCGGACGGCAGCTATGAAAAGGCGGACGGCCGCGGCAAGGAACCCTACTGCGCACAGGAGGTGTTCTGCAAAGAGGCACAGGAGATGAGCGTCAAAAAAGAATATCGGGACACACGGGTATTCATTCCGGAAACCCATGTGGAAATGGAGTAAGGACATGCAAAAAGAGCAAAATGTTCGGCTGGTACTGGCATCCGCATCCCCGCGGCGTCGGGAGCTGCTTTCGCAGATCGGACTGGAATTTACCGTTATGCCGAGCACAAAAGAAGAAAATGCAAAAACGACGGAGGCAGGTGCGCTGGTGCAGGAGCTGTCCCGTCAGAAAGCGGTGGATATTTGGGAGCAGCTGTCCGGCGATCAGGGGCAGAATCCTGACGCAGATCAGGAGCAGATCTCTGAGGAAACACAGGAGCCGAACCTTAACGGAAAACGGCAGCCGGAGCTGCTGGTGATCGGCGCGGACACGGTGGTATGCTGTGAGGGAAAGATCCTCGGAAAGCCGCATAGCAGGGAAGCGGCAGCAGAAATGCTGACAGCTCTGCAGGGGCGCAGCCATGAAGTCTATACCGGCGTAACGCTTTACAGTCAAAGCGAGACGGTCACATTTTTCGAGTGCACGCAGGTGGAATTTTATCCGATGACGGAAGTGGAAATTTCCGAATACATTGACAGTAAAGAGCCGATGGACAAGGCGGGCGCTTATGGCATTCAGGGATTAGGCGCGCGGTTTGTCAAAGACATCCGTGGGGACTATAACAATGTGGTTGGACTGCCGGTTGGACGTCTGTATCAGGAGCTGAAAAGCCACGGATGGATGTAGGAGCAAGCTTGAAACAAAGAAGTAGAGGTTACCCAAGAAATGCATATGAAAAAAGCAGTTATTTTTGATCTGGACGGGACGCTTGCGAATACGCTGACTTCCCTCGCCTATTGCACGAACCGGGCGCTGGAGGATTTTGGACTGCAGGCGATCCCACAGGAATGTTATAAAAAATTCGTAGGAAACGGAGCGCGTATGCAGATTACGCGGGCGCTGCGTTATGCAGGGGCAAAAGAGCAGCCCTCCCCCGTCCGGGACGATGATGGATTTGCGGCGGTTCCGTGCCTTTTGGACGAGGTTTATGACCGATACATGGAATATTTCGCAAAGGACTGTCTGTATGAGGTCAAGCCCTATCCCGGCATTCCAGAGCTTTTAGATACGTTGAAGGAGAAGAACATTAAGATCGCCGTGTTCAGCAATAAGCCCCATGCCAACACGGTTGATGTGGTAGAAACGCTGTTCGGCAAAGGCTTTTTTGATGCTGTGCAGGGACAGAAAACGAATGTCCCCAAAAAGCCTGCGCCGGACGGCGTATATGCGATTATGGAACGGCTTGACGTTTCGCCGGAGGAAACGATTTATGTCGGCGACAGCTGGGTGGATATCGAAACAGGCAGAGCCGCAGGCAACTTCGCCGTTGGCGTGCTGTGGGGATTTCGGGATGAGAAAGAGCTGCGGGCACATCATGCGGACGCGGTGATTACAGCCCCGGGCGAGCTGCTGGAATTGCTGTGAAAATTTTTATTTTTTTGTAACGTTTTACCGCTTTGGCAGGATATAGAAGTATAGGCTGCCGGTGCAAACTCCGATTCTGGGACGTTGAAGCAATAGAATGCACGCTCTGCGAACATGCTATTGTCCGAACAAATAAAACGGCAGCTGGAAAAGGAGAGCTTCATGGCGGAAAACAATCCAAAACAAAAACGGCGCACGCCATCGTGGTGTGCGCAGCTGCCCAATCGGCTCGGCAGGCGGATGACAGAGTATTGTCTGAGAAAAGGCTGGTCGCTGTATGTGCTTTCAGCCGCATCCGGTGTGCCGCTGACAACGATCGCGCACATCGCGGACGGGTCGACAAAAAATCCGGGAATTTATACGATCATGCGGATCTGCAGGGCGCTGGACGTCCCGCTTGCCGTGTTCCTGGACGGACTGGAAGATGAGTGCGGAAATGAATGAAAACAAAAAAGAAAAACAAGGAGGAGAAATCCTCTCCTCACCAGAGGGTTCGGATTTTTCCTTCGGAAAAACAAGGAGGATTCTATGGGTTACGAGTATGATGAGGCGGTACTGAAGTGTTTTTTGAAGCAGCAGGACAGGCTGTTTCCGGAGCCGGTAGCAGAGGGAATGGAAGAGGCGGAAGCCTTCCTGGAGGACTGCATGGCGGTTGTTGTGGATTCCAAAGCTGCGGTGATGGAGTATTTTGAAGAAGCGGGAATCGACGTGGAGAACCCGGATCAGGTGTTGGACGAAGCAGAGGTTTTCGACGTCGGAGATGGGCGCTACCTGATCGTAGAAGGATAAAAGCGAATTAAAAAGCTCAGGGAATTTGTCACAAAGGTGACGTTCCCTGAGCTTTTTATTCATGATACTTTTTACATCTCAAACAGCTGTAAAATCGCTTCCGAGAGTCCATCGTGGTCGTTATCCTGCTGCGTGATAAAATCGGCGCAGGCTTTGACCTCGGGCGTAGCGTTTGCCATCGCAACGGCAGTTCCGGAAGCCTGCAGCATGGAAATATCGTTTTCGGCGTCTCCGGCAGCGACACTGTTGGAAAGCGGAATCTGAAAATGCTCGCAGACGAAACGGACAGCGTTTCCCTTCCCGGCGGTCTTATCGAAAATTTCAAGATAAATCGGATTGGAAAAAATTGCGGAGATCTTGTCGCCGTATTTTTCCTGAATTCTGCTGCGAAACGCTTCCAGACGTCCGTGGTTTTCCATATCGATCGCCAGAAGCTTGCAGGGTGCGTGTCCGATCGTCTTTAAAAGATCGTCGCTGACCTGATATTCCATTCCGGTGCGGGAGCAGTAGTGTTTTACTTCGACGCCGTCTTTGGGGGCAACAACGCAGGTATCGCTGTAGGAATGTAGGTACAGGCTTTCTTCCTGCGCCATCGAAATGATATCCTCGGCGATTTCGATTGGGACACTTTTACGCATCAGAAAGGTTTTGGTGTCGCAGTCATAGACCTCGTTTCCGTTCGCAGCGATGATAACCGTATCGGGAAAGAGCAGACCGGCATTTTTCGCAACCTTTAAAACACTTGGCAGGGCACGGCCGGAGGTGAGTACCAGACGGTTGCCTGCTAGCACCATTTTGGAAAGCAGCAGCTGCATACCGGGCGAAACTTTTTTCGCGGAATTGAGCAGCGTGCCGTCTAAGTCGGTAAACAGTATTTTTTCAGACATCGAACAGTTCCTTCCTTTTTTTCTTGAGGGCAATCAGAATATCTTCCGGGATAAAAAGCTTGCCATAGCCGGTTCCAAGCTCCAGTCCGGGTTTGCTTTTTCCGTGAAAATCGGAGCCGCCGGAAATCAACAGCCCATAGCGGGCAGCCAGCTGGCGCATCTGACGCTCCTCCCCGGCGGAATAGGTCGAATAAACCGCTTCCAGCGCGACCAGACCGGCTTCTTTTAAGTGGCGGACGAGGGAGGAAAGGTTATCCTTTCCCATATGGTAGAGCGTCGGATGGGCGAGAACCGGGATGCCCTTGACGGCGAGAATCAGGGAAACCGCCTGGGCGGGCGTGATTTTTTCCCGGGGAACAAAATATTTGGTATGGTCCCCGAGATAGCGGTCGAACGCTTCCGGCAGGCTTTTGACATAGCCGTGGTCGAGCAGATATCTGGAGTAATGCCCTCTTGTGATGACGCAGTCCGGAAAGGCTTCCAGCAGCTTTTCATAGCTGATATCGATGCCGTCTGCAGCGAGGCGGGCGCACATTTTTTCATTTCGCTCTTCGCGCGCACGAACAAAGCTTCCGATCTGCTCCTGAAAAGCGGGAGCATCCTCATCGATAAAAAGACCGACGATGTGGATGTCCTTTCCATAGTATTCTGTGGAAAATTCGATTCCGGGGATGACTTCGATGCCTTTTTCCTGTCCGTATGCGACGGCCTCCTTAACACCGGCAGTCGTATCGTGGTCGGTCAGGGCAAAAGCGGTCAGCCCCTTTGCAATCGCCATATCGACAAGCTCGGAGGGCGTAAAGCTTCCATCGGATTTGTTGGAATGCACATGAAGGTCTACGGTGTTCAATCTTCGTCACCCTCTCTGTCAGCGGTGTAAACGGTACGTTTTCTCGCCATTTCATCGCTTTCCAGGTATTCGTCATAGGTGGTGATCTTGTCGATTAAGGAACCGTCGGGCAGGATTTCCATAATGCGGTTTGCGGTCGTCTGTACGAACTGATGGTCGTGGCAGGCAAACAGCGCAACGCCCGGGAACTTGATCAGACCGTTGTTCAGTGCGGTGATGGATTCCATGTCCAGATGGTTGGTCGGCTCGTCTAAAATCAGGCAGTTTGCACCGGAAATCATCATTTTGGAAAGCAGGCAGCGCACCTTTTCACCACCGGAAAGGACTTTTACCTTTTTCACGCCATCTTCTCCTGCAAACAGCATACGTCCGAGGAAGCCGCGGACATAGGTTGCGTCCTTGACAGGAGAGTATCCGGTGAGCCAGTCTGCGATCGTATCGTCGTTGTCGAATTCTGCGGCAGGATCCTTCGGGAAGTACGCCTGGGAGGTTGTAATGCCCCATTTGTAGGTTCCTTCGTCGGGTTCAAGCTCGCCTGCAAGGATTTGGAACAGCGTGGTCTTTGCCAGCTCGTTGCTGCCGACAAATGCGATCTTGTCGTTGTGACCAACGATAAAGGAGATATTGTTTAATACTTTTACGCCATTTACGGTCTTGGAGATGCCGTCTACGGTGAGAACTTCATTGCCGATCTCGCGGTCGGGGCGGAAGTCAATATAAGGGTATTTCCGGCTGGAGGGCTTAATGTCGTCCAGCTGAATCTTTTCGAGGGCGCGCTTTCTGGAAGTCGCCTGCTTGGATTTGGAAGCATTTGCGGAGAAACGGGAGATAAATTCCTGCAGCTCCTTGATTTTTTCTTCTTTCTTACGGTTTGCTTCCTTCATCTGCTTGATAAGCAGCTGGCTGGATTCGTACCAGAAATCGTAGTTGCCGGCATAGAGGGTGATCTTGCCGTAGTCGATGTCTGCGGTATGAGTGCAGACTTTATTTAAGAAATAACGGTCATGGGATACGACGATGACGGTATTTTCGAAATTGATCAAAAATTCTTCCAACCATGCGATTGCATCCAGATCCAGATGGTTGGTAGGCTCATCGAGCAGCAGGATGTCCGGGTTGCCGAACAGTGCGCGTGCCAGCAGGACTTTGACCTTTTCGCTGCCGTTTAAGTCGCGCATCATGCTGTAGTGGAGGTCGGTGTCGATGCCAAGACCGTTTAATAAAGTAGCAGCGTCAGATTCTGCGTTCCAGCCGTCCATTTCTGCAAATTCTGCTTCCAGCTCGGAAGCGCGGATGCCATCTTCATCGGTAAAATCTTCCTTTGCGTAGATGGCGTCCTTTTCCTTCATAATTTCATACAGGCGTGAGTTACCCATGATGACGGTGTCCATAACGGTGTATTCGTCATATTTAAAATGATCCTGCTCCAGCACGGAAAGACGCTGTCCGGGAGTGATGACAATATCGCCATTGGTGGTCTCAAGCTGTCCGGAAAGAATCTTTAAAAAGGTGGATTTGCCGGCGCCGTTGGCACCGATGAGGCCGTAGCAGTTGCCCTCTGTAAATTTGATGTTTACGTCTTCAAACAGCGCCTTTTTGCCGAGGCGCAGCGTCACGTTGTTTGCACTGATCATGTTGAATTACCTTTCTTTTCCTGAAAAACATAAAAAACTACAATATGATATCAATCCTTTCCTATTTTACAGAAAATCATGAATATTTCAAGTGAAAAATGACCGCCGGGCAAGCTTTTTACTGGACAAAAGGTTTTCTGGATACTATAATTTAAAGAGCGTATCATGATCAGAAAGAACAACCGGTCAAAAAGGAAAGAACAGGATGGATCAGATTCAGGAAGGAGAGCATTTATGGCATACGGTTCAATGACAATGGAGGAACGGTTAAAAGAGCACATCAAAGAATACAGCCTGGAGAATCTGCTGGATCTTTCTTTGGTAAAGGCATGTTTTGAGGATATTTCCAAAGTGCTCGGGATCGAGCTTTTGCTGACGCAGCGCCACGGGGAAACCGCAGTGGAGGTCGGCAATTTTGCAGGCTTTGAGCCGGATGTTGTAAACGATCCGGGCAGAAAGCTTCGCGTATTCAATCGGACGATTGGTCATCTCTATGTAAAAATGGATCATGCTTCAGATCAGGAGCTTGCAGAGCGCATTGTTGAACATATGATGCTGCAGTATGAAGCACTGGCGTGTGACCATTATCGTTACCGTGAGACAGCGATCTATGCAGACGAGCTGGAAGAGGCGATGGAGCAGGAGGCTTACCGCATCAAGCGCGGCGAACACGAAGACGCCCTGACTGGTTTGCTGAATAAGACCTATATGAAAGGACGCCTTCTGGAAATGCAGGAGACCGCTCCGGCTGCAGTGATCTGCGCCAATATTAATGACTGGAAATTTGTCTATGACCATTTCGGCAACGAGGAGAGTGACCGCCTGATCAAGACCGTTGCAGGTCTGATCCGCAAGGAAGCGAAGGAAGAGTACCTGATCGGCCGTGTGGACGGAGATGTATTCGAAATCGTAATTCCGACGCCGGAGGACGGAGAAGCGGAAGCGTTCTGTGACAGAATCCAGCAGGCGTGTACGAACTATGAAGATCCGTATCTCGCACCTTCCCTTGCGATTGGTCTGGTTTACCGTACGAATGTGGAAGAGTCGTTCGACAAATGTTATTCCGACGCGGAATATGAGATGTGTTACAACAAGCTGGATGTCAAGCATGCAGATGGCTATAAGGAGCGCCTGGAGCATGGACTGAAATAGTTACAGTTCACTCGCACCATTCGCAAAAGCGCATTCTGCGGACATTTTGTTATCGGGAACGAAAGAATCGCCGGGGGTGCAGCTGTGACTGTGCGCTTGGCGTTTTTACCGCATGGGAAACGGATGCCTCATGCGAAACCTGTATAGTCGGAATTGTTACAGTTCCCACAAGCCATTCGTGAAAACCCTGTGAAATTCAAAAAAGTGCTGGACAATCCGGCATGCCTGTGATAAGATACAAAATAGTGATGCGTAATACATTTGTAATATATTCGTATATTGCAGTTTTGCAACCGTAGTCTAACGGATAGAACGGAGGCCTCCGACGCCTTTAATGCAGGTTCGATTCCTGTCGGATGCATTTACATCACCTTGATTATAGGGAGAGAGATGAGAGAAGCCGCTTGCGGCTTTTTGCGATTAAAGAATTTTTTTTCAGAATTTGGAAAGGACGCAATATGTGGAAAGAAAAATTACATTTTCTTGGAAACTATATCATAAAGCATAGTAAAGTAGTTTTGCCGGCTGTCGTTGTTGTGGCAGTGGCAGTCACCGTATCTGTAAGCCTGAGTATGAACAACCGTCACCGTGAGGAGCAGCAGAACGCAGAGAGCGCAGCGGCAGCGTCCAGTGAGATTGCTACGGAACCGACAACAGAGGATGTATCTTTGGTAGCAAATGAGGAAGGTGCGGTATATACTCTGGTAGCTACTTATTATAATGCCATGGCGACCGGTGATGAGACAACGTTACGTTCCGTTTGTGATGAGATCTCCGACAAAGACATGTATCGTTATCTGGAACTGGCGCAGTATATTGATTATTATCCGACTTTGGAGATCTATACCAAGACCGGCCCGGAAGAGGGTTCGGTGATCGCTTATGTATATTACAAGATTGCATTTGTGGGTCATGAGGAAGAGGTGCCCGGTTATCAGGCGCTTTATATCTGCACCAATGATCAGGGAGAAATGTATATCAAGCGCGGCGAGAACAGTGAGGAAGTCAACGATTATATCAAGACGGTAAGCACGCAGGATGATGTTGTGGAATTTAACAACAAGATCACAGTGGAATACAATGAACTGATGGTAGATCATCCGGAAGTATTGCAGTATATCAGTGAGCTGGATTCTCAGGTAAGCATTGCCGTAGGAGAGAAGCTGGCCAATCAGGTAGCCGGAGATCAGAATACAGATACCTCTGCGGAAGGCGGCGATCAGGCGGCAGACGGTCAGGATACTTCTGCCGAAGGCACAGAGCAGCCCGCAGAAGAACAGGGACCGCAGTATGTGACGACAACTACTACCGTAAATGTCAGAAGCTCCGACAGTGAGCAGGCGGATAAGCTGGGTAAAGTGGCAGGAGGTACGAAGCTTCAGGTACTGGAGCAGCGCGCCAACGGTTGGACCAAGGTAGATTATGAAGGTAAGGAAGGCTATATCAAGACAGAGTTCCTGCAGCTGGCAGAGAGCGCAGCCGGTGCCGAGACCATCGGAACCGTGACCGCTACCACCAATATCAATGTACGTGCATCCGCCAGTGAGACTGCAGATCGTCTGGGAGTTCTTTCCGGTGGCGATTCCGCGGAACTGGTCGGCACAGAAGGCGACTGGAGCAAGATCAGGTACAATGGCCAGATCGGATACGTCAAGAGTGAATATGTACAATAACAGATTTTCCAAGTTCGTAGGGGCGCGGATGCTTGCATACGGCGACCTATGAACTTGAGAAAATCGCACCTACATGAGGAAGAAGCAATTTGCGGAAGCAAATCAGCGGAATCCGAATGTTTGCAGAATTGCGAAAGCTGCACGGCAGC
>OJOV01000108.1_pt1 | contig 85369 bp, 83 predicted proteins | sample 1598281 | NCBI WGS metagenome assembly OJOV01 (sample SAMN03922469, study PRJEB24848) | human gut metagenome | isolation source: stool sample | host: Homo sapiens | place: Germany | collected 2010-11
TCCGTCTCGTGGGCTCGGAGATGTGTATAAGAGACAGGCTGTACCTGTGCATAGGGCAGGTCGTAGATATTGGCGCTGCAGCCGGTGCACCGGCGCAGGCTGGTGTCGTGGGTCACCACGGCCACGCCATCGGCGGTCATCTGCACGTCCAGCTCAATGCGGGGGCTGCCGTGCTCCAGCGCGGCCTCGAAGGCAGCCATGGTGTTCTCCGGCGCACGGGAAGAATAGCCACGGTGATAGGTGATCACCGGGTCGGCAAGGCCCAGCACGCTTTGCAACGGCTGCGTTTGCGGGAACAGCAGGTACACCGTTGCTACGCCGCAGGTGACCAGTGCGGCGCAGGCCATCATCCCGGCCAGCACCGTCAGCTCACGGTGCAGGGCAGGGAGCACACCGGAAATGGTCGGCTGCGCTGCATCGGACTGCCGGGGCGCTTCGTACAGTACCTCTGTAAGGGTGCTCTGCGCCGCCGTCATGGCACAGTCCATAAGCAGGCAAAGGAACGGCAGTTCGATCAGCAGCGCCGCGCGGGAAAGCGCCAGCAGGGCAGCAGTGCTGGCAAAGCCGACACCTAGGATGACGCAATAGAACAGCGCTGCCCCGCACAGCAGCATCAGCCCGGTGCGTCCAATGACGGAGGCTTTTTCCACAAGCCCCGCCTCGGTAATGGGGACGCCCTTGCTGGCCGACGCATAGTCGTGCCAGTAGACTTCCATGTGATTTTTGATGATCTCACTTTGCCGTTGTCCCATACCGGAAAGCCTCCTTTGTGATATGGGAATGTTGCAGCCGTTTCAAGACTGCGGTGCTATTATAAGGGAAATTGCAGGGCGGGTAAAACGTATCTTGGATATGCCGGCAATGTTCGTTTGGTATTTCAAAGAAGAAAATACGTTGCGTTTTTGGCGGCTCTGCGGTAGGATAGAAAAAACACGCCGAAAGGAAACTGCTGTGACCCTTCAACAACTCCGCTATGTCACGGCTGTTGCCGGCACCGGCATCATCAGCCATGCAGTGCAGCAGTTCTATATTTCTCAGCCCAGCCTGACCAATGCTATCCGGGAGCTGGAACAGGAAGTGGGGCTGGCGCTTTCCAAGACGGCAAGTTCTGTGGTGAGCCGGACGCTGCTGGAATATCTGAGATCCACCCGGCAGCAAAAGGATGCACCGCAGATAAAATAAGAGCAAATAGCGGATAACGGTATAAAAGCAGCTCTCCGCTTTGCTGAATGGAGACGTGCAGTTGGAGCAGGATGGTGGTTCCTTGTTTTTCTTGTAAGGACACGGGATTCATGGTATTATAAAGATAAAGAAAAGTCTGTGCATGGCTACGAGAAAGGAGCAGCAGAGATGAAAGAAATGAATATTCCCGTTGGAGTTTCGGACTTTGAAGAAATTCGTAAGAATGGGTATTATTATATTGATAAATCGGGGCTGATCGGAGAACTGCTCAGCAGAACAGGAACGAAAGTGACGCTGATTACTCGTCCCCGACGCTTCGGTAAGACATTGGGCATGAGTATGCTGGAAAGCTTTTTTGACATCCGCAAGGATAGCAGGAAGCTGTTTGAGGGACTGGAAATCGCAAAAAATCAAGTATTGTGCGATGCGTGGATGAACCGGTATCCAACGGCCTTTGTTTCGTTCCGGCAGGTAGATGGACTGGATTTCACCGGGGCATACGATATGCTCACATGGGTTGTTTCGGAACTATATAAGAGACATTTGTATCTGCTGGACAGCGACAAGATAGATAACACCGATAAAGATATCGCTAAACAGTTAGCGCGAGGAAATGCCTCCTTGAAAGATACGAAAGGAAGCTTGATGCTGCTCACAAGGATGATGCAGCAACATTACGGAAAACCTGTGATTCTTCTTATAGACGAGTATGATGTCCCCGTAGCAAAAGCGAATAACAATGGTTACTATAATGAAATGCTGGATGTCATGAAAGGCTTGATGCAGGCACTGAAAGACAATCAGGCACTTCGTTTTGCGGTTGTTACGGGTTGCTTGAAGATTGCGAAAGAGAGTATCTTTACGGGAACCAACAATTTCGTGTCAGACACTATTACAAACTCACGCTTAAGTGAGTATTTCGGTTTTGTGCAGAGCGAGGTTGACCAGTTGCTAAAGGATGCTGACCTGACAGAGCAGGCCGAAAACATTAAGAAATGGTATGATGGCTATCATTTCGGCGATTTTGATGTTTACTGCCCATGGGACGTAATGAATTATATGCTGGAACTGCAGCGCGATCCGAAAGCAAAGCCTATCAGCTACTGGAAAAACACTAGCGACAATGCCATCATCCGTTCCTTTATCGACTATGCAGGCAGTACGATCACAAAAAAACTTGAAACGCTGATGGCTGGTGGCTGCATCGTTCAGCGTGTGGATGAAAACCTGACCTATGATTATCTGCACTCCTCGGAAGATAACCTCTGGAGTACGCTGTATCTGACAGGGTACTTGACCAAGGCGAGTGAAGAGGATTATAAAGGCGAACTTCCGGATGGTATGGTTGCGCTGATGATTCCGAATGCAGAGATCAAAGAGATCTTTGAAACGACTGTCATCAAATGGTTTGATGACAGTACGAAGAAGTGGAATCGGAATGCTTTGTTTGATGCAGTCTGGAACGGCGACTGTGAGGGTATCACCAAGGAGATGAATGCGCTGCTCCGGCGTACCATCAGCTACCATGATTATAGGGAGGACTTCTACCACGCGTTCCTTGCGGGCATCTTCACAGGTGCCGGATATATGGTGGATTCCAATAAGGAGCATGGCGAAGGCCGAAGTGATGTGGTCGTCTACGATTCCATCAATGCTCGTGTTGCGATTTTTGAAGCAAAATATACGAAGACCCTAGGAAATCTGGAGAGTGAATGCGAAACGGCTTTGCAGCAAATTGATGATAGGATGTACGCAAAAGAGTACGAGGATGACTACGATCAGATCCTTTGTTACGGCATTTCGTTCTTCAAAAAGCGTTGTATGGTAAAGAAAAAGTGAGTCACTTGCAGGCTTTCACTTGAATGCTGCATCATAAAAATCAAGACTGCGGGCTGTCCGAAGCAAAAGCTTTTGGACAGCCCGCAACTGTTTTAAGAGGAAAATACAGCTTATCCGATGAAGTGTTAGAAGTAAAATAGGGAGAAAGCCCTACAAGGCTCAAATTGGTTCACAAGGCCGATCGAAAAGCCTGTAGGGCTTATTTTTTATGCTTTTTTAAATCTGTATTTGAAAAAAGTTGTCTAGGACTTGACATCGTGCAGAGTTCATGGTCACGCATGCCGCCATATGCAGACATGGAGCCGCATATCGGCTCGGAACAGGGCGGGAAACGTCCTGTGGTGGTTCTGCAGAACAACATTGGAAACCGTCATTCGCCTACATTGATCGTAGCAACCGTGACAACTCGGACGGAAAAGAAGAAAAAACAGCCCACCCATGTGCTGGTGGATCCCAACCCGGCGTTTGAAGAACCGTCCATGATTCTTCTGGAACAGATTTTACGATCGATAAATCCCGCATAGAACGTTTTATGGACTACGCTGCCAAGACCGAGATGCTTCGCATCGATATGGCGTTGCTGGTCAGCTTGGCTTTGAATGTTCTCACCGGGAGCGCAGCGAATAGCGGACAACCCGTGACCCGTAAGAATGAGGTGATAGCGATGTGACCGGAGGTGAGTGAGCCATGCGAAAGAGTGCCCCCATTGAAGTGGTGGTACATTACCCCAAAACGAAAGAGGGATGGGACGAACTCGGAAAACGGGTCGCAACCGCCCACGCCAACTATGTGATCGAAAAAATCGAGCGGCTGAACTGCCCCACATGGCAGAAGCTGGAACTGTATCAGGCAGTCATTGATACCACCAAGGGCACCTATAAGCCCAAGGAACACCAGAAACCCGGCTGGCATAAGTGGAGAAGCGCGCCCGGCGGGTGGAGTCGAAGGTGTCCACGGCTTTCATCAGGCCAATGGTGCCCAAAGAACTGCTGTATCCGGTGCCTTTGCTGCATAAAAACGATGATACGACTGTTTTTTGAAAAGATTGCATGAGATTTTATCAAAGTATTATTCTTTTGTGAATTTTAGCACTCTGTACTTGACAGTGCTAAAAATATGTGCTATAACTATGCCGTGCTCAGGAGAGAGGGGCATGAGGGAGCCGCAAGGCTCCCGGGAAGACTCCGCTCCTGATGCACATCTCATAAATTTTTTACCCGACCCGAACGCCGGGATTGGAGGAATGATTTATGTTTATGCCGACTATTTTCCATGAAAACCTGTTCGATGATTTCTTTGACCCGTTCTGGAACGATGGTGCGCTGGAGCGTGCGATGAACCGTGAAGAACGTGAGACCTTCGGCAAGCGCGGTGCAAACATGATGAAGACCGATGTGAAGCAGACCACCGACGGCAGCTATGACGTTGCCGTTGACCTGCCCGGCTGCAAGAAGGAAGACGTTCAGATGGAGCTGAACGACGGCTACCTGACCATTCAGGCCGTCCGCAGCCACTCCAATGACGAGAAGGATAAAGAAGGCCGCTACCTGCGCCGCGAGACCTTCTCCGGCACCTGCGCCCGCAGCTTCTATGTGGGCGACGCCGTGAAGAAGGAGGACATCCACGCAAAGTTCGAGGATGGCATCCTGCACATCACGCTGCCCGCACCTCAGCAGCAGAAGGCTCTGCCGGTCAATCCCAACCTCATTGAAATTGAATAACGCCTGTGCATCGGTATGAGGAACACCGGTGCATAGGACTTGCCCCCGGAGAGTTGCCCAAAGGCTCTCCGGGGGCTTTTTGCGTTCCGGCATCTTTTCGGCAGGGAAAAGCATGGTGCGATCCGGATGGCATAGGGCAGGGGTCAGGCCCAGCTCCTTCATCACCCGCATTCCCTACGGTATTCTCAGATACTTCATATCAAAACCTCCATTCCATCTTTACGATCTGCATTTTCATCCCATGGTCGCCGACTTTGGCGAGAAGACGAAAGAATCCACTGCCGCTCTTGACAAAGAGTGGTTTTGTACTATGATTGTTGTACATACAACGATGCAGATACATCTTTTTGAGATAAGACCCGGAGGCTGTCTATGGATATTACCAATGAAAAATGAGAAGACCTTCCGCCCGGACCGGATATTCTCTTATTTCCGGGTCGAGTGGCTCCCGCTGGCCTTCGTGACCCTGTCGGGCCTCATCTATAACATCGGCCTGCTGGCCACCCCGTGGTTCGAGGGCCGTCTGGCCCAGTGCCTGGCGGACATCCTGAGCGGCAGCGAAACAGCGGCCCAAATGGCGCTGCTGGCTCTGGCCTATATCCTCGTCACCCTGCTGGTGCAGGCGTCGCGGTTCATCAAGCGCTTTTATGTCCGCCGCTTTGCCAACAACATCAACCGCCGGATGAAGGGCATCCTCTACGCCAATCTGGTGCGCCAGAGCCGGGTTTCGCTGGAAAAAGAGGGCGCCGGTGAGCTGATGACCAAGGCCATCTCCGATGTGGACGACTGCGTGGAAGGTATGCGCAAGTTCACCACCGAAGTCTTCGATACCGGCGTGGCGCTGGCGGGTCATGTGGCCATGCTGCTGGTGTACGACTGGCGGCTGGCTCTGCTGAGCCTGCTGTTCACGCCCTTCTCCTACGTCTGCGCGGCATGGATGAAAAAGCCGGTCCAGCGGGCCGGTGCGGCCTACAAAAAGGCGGCGGGCGCACTGAGTGCCGCCACCCTTGACCGCGCCCAGAACGCCGTGACTTACCGCATCTACGGCTGCGAAGACGCCCGCGTGGAGCGGTACGAAGAGGTACTGGATACCTACGAAAAGACGGCAGTGAAGAACAACGTGTGGCAGTCGGCTCTGCCACCGCTCTATCTGGCGGCATCAGAGGCAGGCGTTCTGTTCATTTTGTGGCTCGGCGCAAAGAATATCCTCGGCACCGGCTGGCGTGTGTGGGACATCGCGGCCTTTACCACCTTCCTTTCCTGCTTCACCAAGCTGGTGGTCAAATCCTCCAAGGTGGCCAAGCTCTTCAACTCGGTGCAGAAGGCCGAGGTCTCCTGGAGGCGCATCAAGCCTCTGATGAAGTCGCCGGAGCAGCTGGACGCGCTGGATGTCCCGGCGGCGGAAGATGTGACCCTCAGGAACCTCTCCTTCGCCTACGGCGACACCCCCATCTTCTCGGGTCTGAGTCTGACAGCCCATCCCGGCGACATCATCGGTGTCACCGGCCCGGTGGCCTGCGGCAAATCCACCTTTGGCCGGGTCTTCCTCTGCGAGGCCCCCTATGAAGGCTCGGCACAGTTTGGCAGAAAGGAGTTCTCCACGCTGACCCCGCGTCAGATTTCGGCCACCGTCGGCTATCTGGGCCACGACCCGGAGCTGAGCGCCGACACGGTGCAGAACAATGTCCTCTGCGGCAGCAAGCAGGACGCTATGCCCTATCTCGCCGCTGCTGCGCTGAAAGGCGAGGTGCTGGCGATGGAGAACGGCCTCGATACCGTCATCGGCAGCAGCGGCACCCGTCTTTCCGGCGGACAGGCCCAGCGTCTGGCACTGGCCCGGACGATGGCCCATCCGCGCCCTGTCCTCATCCTCGATGACCCGTTCTCGGCCCTCGACCGGGACACGGAGGATACGGTCTTTGCCGACCTGCAGGAATATGCCAAGGATAAGGTCGTCTTTCTCATCTCGCACCGCCTGTACCACTTCCCGCAGATGCAGAAGATCGTCTTTATGGATGGCGGAAAGACCACTGTCGGCACCCATGAGGAGCTGATGGCATCGGCCCCGGTCTACCGCCAGCTGTACGAAAGCCAGACAGGAGGGAAACAGCATGGAGAGCAGGCGTAAAAATGGTGTGTTTGAGGCTATCCGGATGGCCGCCGTGACCCACCGCCTTCTCACAGCGGGGACCGTCCTGTGTGCGGCGGCATCGGTGGCGGCGTCTCTGGTGCCGCCGCTGCTGCTGGCCCGCATCATCGACGGGCTGACGGCCGGGCTTCCGCTGACGTTCCCTGCGGTGCTTCTTTATTTCGGCAGTCTGGCGCTGGAAGGGATGCTCTCCTCGGCGCAGGAGAGCCTGCTGGTGCTCTTCGGCCAGAAAATGACCCACGCCCTGCGCTCTGAAATGTCCCGGAAGCTGACCAAGCTTCCCGCCAGCACACTGGCAGGGCAGAACCCCGGCGAGGTGGCCGCGCGCTTCTCGGGCGATGTGGATACGGTGGAGGCGCTGTTCACCTCCGGCATCATCAGCATGGTGGCAGACGCCTGCCGCATCCTCTCCATCATGGCGGTCATCGCCGTGAAGAATACCGGCCTTGCGCTGATTTTGCTGCTGGTGCTGCCGCTGTTCGCCGTGTTCACCCGCCATGTGCAGACGCGGATGCTGGCAGCTCAGCTGGATAACCGCCGGGCGGTCGCCGCTGTGTCCGGCCAGGTCCCGGAAACACTGCACAACATCCGCACCATCCGGGCTCTGGGTCTGGAAGACTACATGGAGCGCCGCTATGACCGGTGCATCGGCGAAAGCTATGCCGCAATGGAGCGGACGAATTTTTACGACGCGATCTATTCGCCCGTCGTGCTGGTGCTGAATGCCGCCGTGGTCGGCATCGTCATGCTCCTCTCGGCTTCCGGCAATGCGGCTGTCCTGACGTTGTTCGGGATGTCGGTCGGCACCTCGGTGGCCGTCATCAACTACATTTCCCGCATCTTTGCGCCCATCGAGAGCCTTGGCATGGAGATACAGACCATCCAGTCGGCAATGGCGGGCGTCAAGCGCATCGACGCCTTCCTTGACCAGCCGGAACGCACCATCCCCAAGGAGCGGGAGACCTCTGCCCGGGGTGATGTGGTGCTCTCTCATGTGACCTTCGGTTACGGTGAAAAGCACGTCTTGAACGATTTTTCCATGACCGTCAAGCAGGGCGAGCAGGTGACGCTGGTGGGCCGGACGGGTGCCGGAAAGAGCACAGTCTTCAAGCTGCTGCTGGGACTTTATCACCCGGAAGCCGGGTCGGTGACCATCGGCGGCGTGGATGTGGCGGACATCACGGACGCCAGGCGCCGCACCTGCATCGGCTGTGTGGAACAGCATTTTGCCCGTGTGCCGGGTACGGTGCTGGAACAGATCACGCTGGGCGACCCCGGCATCACCGAAGAAATGGCAAGAAACGCCGCGAAGCTTGCCGGTCTGGATGCCGCCATCCAGACCCTGCCGAACGGCTATGATACGGTGTGTACGGACGGGATGTTTTCGCAGGGCGAGTGGCAGCTTCTGTCCATCGCCCGCGCCGCAGCGGCAGACCCTGCCGTGCTGCTGCTGGACGAGATAACGGCCAACCTCGATGCTGAGACCGAGGCCCGTGTCCTTGAAGCGCTTCGCCGCGCGTCCGAAGGGCGCACGGTGCTCTCCGTCTCCCACCGCATCTATGAGAACCTCGGCGGCCGGACGGTAGAGGTCAGGACGCAAAACGCATAAGAAAAAGTGAAAAATGAAACAAGAAAAAGCTTACTATCATCTGCCCGGACTGTTCGAGTTCTACGAGCTGTACCGGGAGTTCCTGCCCCTGTTCCGGGCGCACAGAGAATACTTTTATGACTGGTGCGACATCGGCTCCATCTACGGCGCACCGGCCGACTGCGTCTGGGGCGGGGGACGGGCTGGCTTCGGGGAGCATGACCCCAAAGAAGTCCTTGCCCTGACGCGGGAATACGGCATCTCGGCGCGGCTGACCTTCAGCAACTCGCTCCTCCGGGAGGAACACCTTTCGGATAAAAAGTGCAACGCCCTCTGCGCCCTGTTTGAGCAGGAAAACCCGGTACAGAGCGGCGTCATCGTCCACTCGGAGCTGCTGCTGAACTACCTGAAAACACACTATCCGCAGCTTTATTTCGTGTCCTCCACGACCAAGGTGCTGACAGAGTTTCAGCAGCTCCGGGCGGAGACGGCCCGGGAAGAGTTCCGCTATGTGGTGCCGGACTTCCGGCTGAACAAAGCCTTTGGAGAGCTGGACAGTCTGACACAGGAGCAGAAAGACAAGGTGGAATTTCTCTGCAACGAGTGCTGCTGGGTCGGATGCCGGGACAGAAAGCGCTGCTATGAAAATGTCAGCCGAAAAAATCTCGGCGAAGCCTGCCCTGACCACATCTGTCACGCACCGGGTGCGGAGGAAGGCTACCGCTTCTCGAAGGCGATGGAAAATCCGGAGTTTATCGGCATCAGGGACATTCAGGATGTCTATATGCCGATGGGATTTTCCAACTTCAAGATCGAGGGCCGGGGCCTGGGCAGTGCGCTGGTACTGGAATTTCTGCTCTACTACATGACAAAACCGGAATACCAGCTGCATGTCCGGGAAGCCATCTATCTGGACAATATGCTCGACCTGTTCTGAGGAACCGCACGACGGCGGCGACGAGCCGGATGACACCGGGCAGAACGCCAAGAGCGGCTATCGGAAAGGCGTGGGCGGATCAATAAAACAAGGGCTGCTGTACAACACGATACAGCAGCCCTTTGCAGTTATTTCCGGCTCGTCAGCTTGTTCAAAAACATCACAGCCAGCACGATGACGCCGATGACCAGCACGATGCTCACCATCCCGATGACCATGATGGGCAGAGTCGTCATCCACGAAGTAAGATGCAGCATATCAGTCCCTCCTTTAGCTCAGCAGGGTCAGCAGCAGTCCGCCGGCGATGACAGAGGCTATCTGGCCCGAGACGTTGACACTGATGGAGTACATCAGCAGGAAATTCTGGTTGTCCTCCTCGAGGCCCAGCTTGTTGACGACGCGGCCGCTCATGGGGAAGGCCGAGATGCCGGCTGCGCCGATCATGGGGTTGAGTTTTTTGCCCTCCGGGAGAAAGAGGTTCGTCAGTTTTGCGAACAGCACACCGCCGGCGGTGTCAAACACAAAGGCTACGAGGCCCAGCGCAAGGATGAGCAGAGTGTCGGGCCGCACGAACTTGTCAGCGGTCATCTGGCCGGCCACGGTCAGGCCCAGCACGATGGTGATGAGGTTTGCGAGGACGTTCTGCGCCGTTTCACTCAGGGTGTTCAGTACGCCGCACTCCCGCAGCAGGTTGCCGAACATCAGAAAGCCCACCAGTGCTACGCTGGCCGGAGCCACGAGCCCGGCGATGATGGTCACGACGATGGGGAACAAGATCTTGGTCAGCTGGCTGACACTGCCCTTCTGGTAGGGCATCCGGATGCGGCGCTCCTTCTGGGTGGTCAGCAGTTTGATGACCGGCGGCTGCACGATGGGGACCAGCGCCATGTAGCTGTAGGCCGCCACCATGATGGCACCAAGGTACTGGGAGTGCAGGACGTTGGCCACGAAGATGGCCGTGGGGCCGTCTGCCGCGCCGATGACGGCGATGGAAGCGGCGTCCTTCAAATCGAAGAAGAAGCCCGCGAGGAAGAGGGTGAAGAAGATGCCGAACTGCGCCGCTGCGCCGAAGAGCATCAGCCACGGCTTCTCGAGCAGCGGGCCGAAGTCGATCATCGCACCGATGCCGATGAAGAGCAGCAGGGGGAACAGCTCGTTGGACATTCCGGCCTCAAACAAAGCCGAGATGGGGCCGACGGTGTCGTCCTGCGTGATAGCGCCCGATAAGGGCAGGTTGACGAGGATGGCACCGAAGCCCATGGGGAGAAGCAGGCTCGGCTCCATCTTTTTTGCGATGGCGAGGTAGATGAGCAGGGCGCCGATGCCCCACATCACCACCATCTGCCAGGTCAGGTTCCCGAAATTGGAAAAGAGACTGGCGAATGCGTTCCAGAAATCCATGTCATTGCCTCCTTTGAAATCTGCGGTGCAATGACGAAAAAAGAGACTTCCGCCACAGCACCAATTACTGTGACAAAAGTCTCAAGCGAACACATGACATCGGGCATTTCTGCCGTGTTGACGCTGCCATGCAGCGCTCCCATAAGGTGGAGCGCCCTTTACTCCCTTTTATCCAATTCTATTAAACCAGAATATGCGAAGCCTGTCAAGAAATGTGCGGGACTTTTAGCTGAATCTTAGGGGGGACACTGAATATAGAGTGAAAAAAGAGGCTGAAGGGTACGAAAATGATTTTTGCACTTTATTCTTTTACAACGGCCGCCTTCTCGATGCCATAGCGGGCAAAGAGGGGGAGGGCCTCCGGCGGGACCGTCTCGCCGCTGACCACGATGGGGATGGCAGGCGGGCAGGAGACCGCCGGTGCGGCGCAGATGCGGCCCACGGCCTCGGCGGCAGGGATCATCTCCTGCGGTGCAAGGACAGCTTCCCGGATGGTGAAACGGCGGGGCTGTGCCTCGAGCGCCCCGGCCAATGCCGCGAAAGCGGCAGGATCGTCAGCCGTAACGGAGACATCGGCAGCAGGGGCCTCATCGCAGATGGCGTGCAGGGCCGTTTGCAGGCAGGCAAACTCTGCCGCAGAACTCTCGGCGGAGGGCATCAGCACGACGTAACGGGGGTCGGCATACTCGCACTCCACACCCCGCTCCCGCAGAGCCTGCGCCAGCTGCTGGCCGGAAAGACCCAGCACGGCGGCGTCCAGCGTCAGCTTGAGGGGTTCACGGTGCGCCCCGGTGAGGGGGAGCGCCAGCCCAGGCCGGAGGGCATCCAGCTCCCGGCAGAGCATCCCCAGCCGCCAGCGGCAGACGTCCAGCTTCTCCCGGAAGCCGTCGGCCAGAACCGCGTTGGCGGCGTCCAGCGACTGTAAAATGAGATAAGAGGGGCTGGTGGAGCCGAAGAGAGCCAGCGCATTGCGCACCGCGGCCTCGTCGGCCTGCACCGATGGCCCAAGATGGAGATACGCACCGCCCGTGAGGACGGGCAGGGTCTTGTGAGCCGAGTCACAGCAAAGGTCCGCGCCCAGCTGGATGGGGTGGCGGCTGCCCTCCTTCAAAAAGTGGAGATAGGCGCCGTGAGCGTTGTCCACCAGAAGGGGCAGGCCGTGGGCGTGGCAGACCGCCGACAGCCCCGCGATGTCCTGCACGAAGCCCAGATAGTCCGGGCTGGTGAGGTAGACGCCGAAGGGCGTACGGCCCTCGGCGGACAGCTCGTCCAGCGCAGAGGCAAGAGCTTCCGGCTCCACAGGGCAGGTGCAGAGCGCACCGGCGGCATCCGGCGCAGGCCAGAGCCACTGGATGTCGAAGTCCAGCAGAGCTGCCGCGTAGAGCAGGGCCTTGTGGGCGTTCCGCGCCGCCAGCAGGACAGGCCGGCCTGTCTTTGCGGGCCACATTTGGAGCGCAAGGTGGAGCATGGCCCGGATGCACTGGCTGCTGCCCTCGGTGCTGTAATAGGTGCGGGCAGTGCCGAAGAGCTGCGTGGCGTTGGCCTCGCTCTGGGCGATGATGCCCTCGGCTTCGTACAGCTCGTCTGCGCCCGCAATTTCGGTGATGTCCAGCTCTTCACAGCCCAGCGGGCCGCGGCCCTTGTGACCCGGCATATGCATCCGGGTGGTGCGCTGCTGGGCGTAGCGACGGACAAAATCGACGACAGGAGTGTTCATGGCTTTATTCGCAGGCTTCGCCGTCTGCGCAGGCGTTGCAGGTGCCGCCCAGCTCGATGGGAACTTCGATGCCCTGAGCTGCCAGCTCCTGGTTCTCAGCAACTTTTATCATGATGGCGCACTCGACGCGCTTCTTGAACAGCTCACAGCCGTACTCGTAGACGCCGGTGATGCTGCCGGTGGCGTGGTAGGCGTTGGCGGCACAGCCGCCGGAGCAGTAGAGCTTGGCCCAGCAGTCCTTGCACTCGGGGCGGGCGTAGGCGTTGCAGTGCTTGAACTCATCCCGCACGGCGGTGTTGGTGACGCCCTTCCAGATGTCGCCCATCAGGTACTTGGGGTCGCCGACGAACTGGTGGCAGGGGTAGAGGTCGCCCCAGGGGGTGACGGCCATGTACTCGGTACCGGAGCCGCAGCCGGAGATGCGCTTGTAGATGCAGGGGCCGCCGGTGAGGTCGATCATGTAATGGTAGAAGGTAAAGCCGCGGCCCTCGCGGTCGCGCTTGATCATCTCCTTGGCGAGGATCTCGTACTGCTCCTTCAGGATGGGCAGGTCCTCGGCGGTGAGGGCGCTGGGGTCGGTGGGCTTGGTGACGACAGGCTCCATGCTCAGCTCCGTGAAGCCGAGGTCGGCCATGTGGAAGATGTCGTTGGTGAAGTCGGTGTTGTAGTGGGTGTAGGTGCCGCGCATGTAATAGTTCTTGTCGCCGCGCTTTTTCACGAACTCCTGAAACTTCGGCACGATGGTGTCATAGCTGCCGTGGCCTGCGTAGTCCTTGCGGAAGCGGTCATGGACTTCCTTGCGGCCATCGAGGCTCAGCACGACATTGTGGCACTCCTTGTTGCAGAAGTCGATGACATCGTCGTCGATGAGCATACCGTTGGTGGTCATGGTGAAGCGGAAGTTCTTGTTGTGGATCTTCTCCTGCTCGCGGCAGTAGGCGACGAGCTTTTTGACCATGTCGAAGTTCATCAGAGGCTCGCCGCCGAAGAAATCGACCTCGAGGTTGCGGCGGGTGCCGGAGTTCTCGATGAGGAAGTCCATAGCCCGCTTGCCCACCTCGAAGCTCATCAGGGCGCGGTCGCCCTGATAGCGGCCCTGCGAGGCGAAGCAGTAGGAGCAGTTGAGGTTGCAGGTGTGGGCGACGTGGAGGCAGAGCGCCTTGACCACGGTCTGGCGGTTCTTGAAGTCGAAAGCCATGTCCTTGTAGACGTCGGGAGCCCAAAGCTTGCCGGCGGCTTCCAGAGAGGCCACGTCCTCGAGGCACTGGCGCAGGTCGGCCTCGGTGACGTCGGGGCGGTCGGCATACTTTGCCAGCATGGCGGCCACGATCTCGTCGGCAGAGTGTTCTTTGTACATCGCAATGACGTCGTAAGCCACGTCGTCCACGACATGGACCGAGCCGCTGCAGCTGTCCAGCACGATGTTATATCCGTTCAGTTGATACTGATGTACCATTTCATTCTCCAATCTATAATTGCCATAAAAAAATGCCGCCCTGCAAAGGCGGCATAGGGTCTGCAATGATTACTTATTGCTGTTCTCGCACTTCTGGTTTGCGACGCCGCAGGAGGTCTTGCAGGCAGACTGGCAAGAAGTCTGGCACTCGCCGCAGCCGCCGGTCACGACGCTCTTGGTCAGGTCACGAGTAGCGATAGTCTTAATACGTTCCATAGTTGAAAACCTCTCTAAGCTCCAAAGTTTCGCATACAGCTTTCTGTATACAGTGTTATCTTTATGTATGATAACACGATGTGCGGATTCTGTCAAGATTTCGCGGGTAGGTTTTTATCCCAGCGGCTGATACTTTTTCAGGATGGTATGCAGCCCCAGCTCCCGGGCACGGGAGAGCAGGTAGCGGTAGCGGCACAAAAGCGCCTGCCGCTCGTAGATGCGCTGCTCGATGAGGTCGGAGTCCACCTCGAGGTCGAACATCATCGCGTTCCGCTGCAGGCAGAACAGGCACTCTTTCAGCTCTTCTTCTAGCTCGGGGTGGTAGCGCTCGTGCTCGTTGTCGCGGGGGATGCGGGGCGAAAGCAGAGTCTGGGTGGTTTTGGATGGGGTTTGCAGCATAAGGCGTCCTCCTTTATTAACAAGTAGAAAATCAGGTACACCTTATTGTATGGTGCGGAACGTGCAGAAAATGCCACAAGAGAGTGCAGAAGAAATTGCTTCTGTCCGGTCAGGCGTCGGCTTCTCTAAATTGCTCGAAAGTACGTCTGAATCGCAGCCTGCAAGAAAAAAGTACAACTTTTTTCAAAAATCTGCTTGACAAAACGCGCAAAGGCGGCTATAATAGCACACGTTGACCGGCTCGATGCCGCGAAACACAACAGGATATTGGGGATTTGCATAGTGGTAGTGCGGTAGACTCTGACTCTACTTGTGGGAGTTCGATTCTCTCATCCCCAACCAGAAAGCCATCTGATTCGTTCAGATGGCTTTTTTGTTTTATCTCTCGGTGCGTTTTGGGGCCGGTGCGACACAAAGCTCTGATTTTTTCTCGCCTGCCGGGGCTATACTGTTTCTTGATGCAACAAGGCAACACGGAAGATAGGAGCCACGCAAATGAGCATTTGGGACGCATTCGGCAAAGGACGGTATAAGGGCTTCTCCCGGGAGGCGGGGCAGCTGCTGGATAAGGCGGTGGAGCTGGCCGGAGGGCTGGGCTGCAAAAAGGCAGACACCGGCCACCTGCTGTGGGCGATGCTGCAGGCGGACGGCGGCCCGGCGGCCCGCTTTCTGGCCGGGAAGAACATCTCGGAGCTGGAAGTGCGGCGTCAGCTGTCTGCCGGGCGGGATGGTTCGGTCACAAGGCTTGCCCGGGGCGATATGGCGGCGGACCTGCGCCGGGCAATGGACTACGCCATCATCGGGGCGCAGAACGCCCACCTGAGCCGGGCCGAGCCGGAGCATCTGCTCTGCGCCATGCTGGAAGACACCGACTGTGCTGCGGGCGTTATGCTGGCATCCATGGGTGTCCAGCTCACCGAGGCGGTGCGGGAGTGCCGCCAGCTTTCAGGGCAGTTCATTCTGCCGATCCAGCCGCGCTCGGCGTCGTCGCTGCCGCGGGGGAGCCGGGCCAGCGACAAATACTGCCGCGATTTGACCCGCCGGGCGGCGGACGGCGAGCTGGACCCGGTGTTCTGCCGGGAAAAAGAGCTGGACCGGATGGTAGAGATCTTATGCCGCCGCCAGAAGAACAACCCCTGCCTTGTGGGCGAACCGGGCGTGGGCAAGACCGCGCTGGCCGAAGGGCTTGCCCAGCGCATCGCCGACAAGCAGGTACCCCGGATGCTCCAGGGGCGGCGTCTGCTGGCGCTGGACATGGCCAGCCTCGTGGCTGGTACGAAGTACCGCGGCGACTTTGAAGAGCGGTTCAAGAACCTGCTGGAAGAACTCGTCCGGGACGGCAGCGCCATCCTCTTCGTGGATGAGTTCCACACCATCGTCGGCGCAGGTGCGGCAGAGGGGGCTATCGACGCAGCCAGCATCTTAAAGCCGGTGCTGGCCCGGGGTGAACTGCAGCTCATCGGCGCGACGACGAATCAGGAGTTCCGCACCCACATCCAGAAGGATGCCGCCCTCGAGCGCCGCTTTGGCCGCGTCCAAATCGAAGAGCCTACGCCGAAGCAGGCTGTGGATATACTGGAAGGTCTGGCACCCCGCTACGAGCGGTATCACGGCGTCCGCCTGCCCAACGAAGCCCTGCGGGAGGCCGTGGAGCTCTCGGTGCGGTATCTGCCGGGGCGCTGTCTGCCGGATAAGGCCATCGACCTCGTGGACGAAGCCTGCGCGGCAGTGCGCATCCGGGCCGAGCGGGAAGGGGAGAAAGACCCTGTCCTCAGCCGGAAGGAAATTGCCCGGGTGGTGGCGCAGGCCAGCGGCGTCCCGGCAGAACGGGTGGGCGAAAAGGAGCGGGAGCGGCTTGCCCGCCTCGAAGAGCGCCTGAACGCCGAAGTCGTGGGCCAGAGCCGGGCTGTCGCCGCCGTGGCCGGGGCCATCCGGCGCAGCCGCACCGGGCTGGGGGAGCCGGGCCGGCCGATCGGTGCGATGCTCTTCCTCGGGCCGACCGGCGTCGGCAAGACCGCGCTGGCAAAGGCGCTGGCAGAAAGCTGGTTCGGCAGCGAGAAGGCCCTGCTCAAGTTCGATATGTCGGAGTATCAGGAGCAGCACACCGTAGCGCGTCTGCTGGGTGCGCCTCCGGGCTATCTGGGCCACGACGAGGGCGGTCAGCTCACGGAGGCCGTCCGCCGCCGCCCCTACAGCGTGGTGCTCTTTGACGAAATCGAAAAGGCGCACCCGGATATTCAGAATGTGCTCCTGCAGATGCTCGAGGACGGCCAGCTGACCGACTCCATGGGCCGCAAGGCGGATTTCCGCAATACCATCGTCCTGCTGACCTCCAACCTCGGCGCACGATTCCTCGCCGGGCAGAGCGCACCGCTGGGCTTCGGGGCGGGAAGCGAAGCCGCCTTTGAAAAGCAGTCGGAAGCCGCCGTTGCCGAGGCGAAAAAGTGGTTCCGGCCGGAGCTGGTGGGCCGTCTGGATGAGCTCATCGTCTTCCGCCCGCTGGAGGAGCAGAGCCTCTGCTCCATCGCCGAAAAGCTGCTGGGCCAGCTGGAAGAACGTGCTGCCCGCAGCGGCTATCAGTTGACCCACACGGCCCGGGTCGGCCCGGCGCTGGCGGCAAAAGCACATTCGCCCTATGGCGCGCGCGAGCTGCGCCGACAGGTAGACCGGGCCGTGGAGCAGGCCTTCGCCGACCAGATCGCCTCCGGCAGTGTGAGCATCGGACAGCACTGGACGGCAGACTGTGCCGAGGACGGCACGATCGTGGTGCAGGAGACGCAGACGGCGGGTGTCGGCTGAAAAACTCTTGCATCTGCTCTGGTTTTCCGCTATGATAGAGGGCAGGAACCACCAGAGGAGGAAGCCGAATGCGCTATCTGTTTTTGCTCAACCCCACCGCAGGCAAGCGGGACTGCACTGCTGAGCTGGCCCCGGCCATCCAGGCCGCAGCCCAGCGGGCGGGCATCCCGCCGGAAAAAAGGAAGGTCGTTGTGACCCAGTACGCAGGCCATGCCCGGGAGCTGGCCGCTGAGGCGGCGCACACCGCGCAGGCCGACGGTGAGCCGGTGCGCATCTGGACAGCGGGCGGCGACGGCACCTTCAACGAAGCGCTGACCGGGGCGCAGGGGTGCGGACTCGCGGCGGTGGGGTGTCTGCCCTTTGGCAGCGGCAATGATTTTCTGCGCACCTACGGCACGCGGGAAGAGTTCAATGACCTCGACGCCCAGCTGGCGGGCGGCGAGGTGGACATTGATCTGATGCAGACCGATCTCGGCCTTTCGGCGACCATCTGCGCCGCCGGGCTTGATGCACAGGTGGCTTACGGTATCCCGCAGTTTCGGCGCATCCCGTTCTGCGGCGGCGAGATGGCCTATGCACTCTCCATCGTCAAGCAGCTCTGCGGCCACATCGGCCGGAACGTGACCTTTACCATCGACGGCGAGGAGCTGACGGTGGACTGCCTGATGTGTGCCGTCTGCAATGGCCGCACCTATGGAGGCGGCTTTTATGCAGCCCCCGAGGCTCAGCCCGACGACGGCTGGCTGGACGTTTTCATCATCCGCAGGGTGAGCCGCCTGACGATCGCCCGCTTGCTGGGGATGTACAAGAGCGGCAGGCACTTCCGGAACGGTGAGCTGACGGAACAGGCAAAGCCCTACTTCATCTACCGCCGGGCAAAGTGCGTCTCCCTGCGCCCGGCAGACGGACGCGGCCCTATCGTGGCGACCGCCGACGGCGAGTGCGCTCCCTGCGACGCCATCACCGCCCAGCTCAAGCCGCTGGCCGGGCGCGTCCTGCTGCCCAAACCTGCCTATGAGCGGTTCATGGCACAGCATGCCAACGTGTAAAATGAAAGTATGAGAAGAGCCCTGCACGTTTCTTTAGGGGCTCATCGGAGGATCAACAAAGGCGGCGGCTTTCCTTGTCAAGGGAAGCCGCCGCCTTTTCCGTTATCTTACAGCCTGTTTCAGCTGCTCCAGGTCATCCGCATCCGGGTGAGAAAGAGCTTTGTCAAAATTCTCGATCATGGCATCCAGATTGGGCAGATGGATCGGCTGCTTTTTCATCTCTTCGTACCGCTGGCGTACGGACATCGGCATTTTGCCCTGACACATATAGCAGCCGAAAACAGTGTTGCTCTTGTCCAGCGAATGCTCCACCTTTTTCAAGATCTTATCAAAGTATTCTTTACTGCCGCCGAAGCCGGCAGTGCCAAAGAGAAAGATGTTTTTGCCGTGCAGCTGCTTCAAAAAGTCCGAAGTGCTTTCATCGGCATTTCCCTTGTCCGTCCAGAAGCCCACATAAAGGGTGTCCGCTTCCATGGCAGCAGGATCCGGGATGCCGAAATAATCGCAGCCTTCCTGCGGCAGGCAGTCGTGCAGCGTATCTGCCAAGATTTTTGTGTTGCCTGTTTTGCTGCTGTATACGATCGCGTAACTCATAACTTCTCCTTTGTGAATGTCTTTTTGTTAAGTATATCGTGATTTTTTGCCGAGTAGGTTTATGCATTTTTTGCTTCTTTTTCTCGCAAAGCATCATAAACACAGCGGGTTCCCTGATGTGCCATCAGCCCGCCCAGACACTTTTTGTTGCAGCGGAGACAGCGGTGGATCTGTTCCGCCTGCCCGTTTTTCAGCTTGTTCACCCAATCCGGGTCTGCCAGAAGCTGGCGGCTCATGGCGGCGCACTGGATGCGTCCGCTGGCGAGCTGCTGCTCCACAAGATCCGGGTCGTTCAGACCACCGACACCACAGATGGGCAGGTCGGTGTACTGCCGCACCTCATCGCAGAATTTGAGGAAGCATCCCGGCTGGCTGAAATAGGGATGATCGGCGGGCGGGATAGTGTTCTCCAAGGCGGAATGGTTTGCCAGCGTTACATGGAAGCTGGTCACACCCGCCTGCTCCAGCAGCGGCACGAACACCGGCAGTTCTTCTTCCACCACACCGGCATTGCCAAAGTGCGGGTTTTCCTGCCGGACAGCCAGCTTATAATCAATAGGCATTCCCGGAACTGCCGCATGGACAGCCGAAACTGCTTCCACCGCAAAACGTGCGCGGTTTTCTGCGCTGCCGCCGTATTCATCGGTGCGGTGGTTGAAGATGGCTGAACTGAAGCTGCCGCACAGCCGATCGCCATGCACCTGCACCATATCAAAGCCAGCCTGTTTTGCCAATGCTGCTGCTTTGCCGAATCCGCTGATGATCTCATGGATCTTCCGTTTGGACATCTTTGTAATGTAAGGAGCGACTTCGGCGTTCAGCTTTTCCCGCAGCTGGTCCGGGGTTATTTTTTTCAGCAGGACGCCGGGAATGTATTTGAACATCGCCAGCAGATTGGAATCGCTCTGGTGCAGCTGAGCACAGACTTTGCAATCCGCATCATGGGCGATTTTCACGACCTGCTGGTAGAATGCAAAGCCTTTGGCGTCAAACAGAGATTTTTCAAATTTGCTTTTGCCCACCGGGACATCGCCCACGATGATCATGGCACAGCCGCCCTGTGCAATGGCATGGATCTTTGCAAGGTATTCTTCATCCGACAGCCCGAATGTTGTCGGCGCAAAAATGATGCGGTTTTTCAGCTGCATCCCACCATAATGGATCGGACTCAAGATCGTTTCGTACATCATTTGCACACTTTCTTTTGCACTGCTTTTTGCAGTAATGTCAGCAGCTGCTGCCGCTCCTGCGCTGTCAGTCCGCCCAGACTCTGCGCATCCCAGTCGATAAAGACCTGATGACAGACTAGAAAGGCGTTTTCACCCCTCTGGGTCAGCTTCAGGTGGTAGCTGCGCCCATTCTTTTCTTTCGTCAGAAAGCCGTCTTCGGCCAGCTTGTTCAGGCTGCGCTGGGAGTGGCCCCAATCCAGATGCAGATCTTTGGTCAGTTCCGAGGGCGTACAATCCGGATGCTTTCCTACATAAAGGACAAAATATATCAGCCCGAAGCTCAGACCCAGTTCCTGTAACCGCTGGGTCGTGTAAGCGGCAAACTCTCTGTGCAGGGTCAGAATGCAGGAAGATACCGTGGATGGCTCCATTTCGTCAACTCCTTCTGCGTTTGAATGGAAAGCATTATAGCACTGTTACTTGACAAAGTCAAGTATTTTGACTGCACTGTGCTTCGGAGCGAAAATATGAAGGTGAACCGGAATTGCCCAAATAGAGAGATGATCCGGTCTTATGACGGGTGCGTTTTTTGTTATCTGAAAGGTAGATGGAGCGTACATTGTTCGTACCTGGCGAGGGCAAAAAGAACATGGCTCATGGAAAGGACATAAAAACTTAACAAAGAAATTTGCAAAACCCCTTGATTTTTGACTCCAAGATGAGTACAATACACTTAGCACTCAAGGAAAAGGAGTGCTAAAGAACCGGAAGGGCGCAGCCCCCGGGACATAAAACAGTTTATCTTTTATATTTATAATAGGAGGGCAAGAACGATGAAGATCATTCCTCTTGCAGACCGTGTTGTTATCAAGACTGTTGAGGTCGAGGAGACCACCAAGGGCGGCCTCATCCTGACCGGCAGCGCCAAAGAGAAGCCCCAGGTGGCACAGGTCGTGGCCGTTGGCCCCGGCGGTGTCGTGGACGGCAAGGAAGTCAAGATGACTGTCAAGGTGGGCGACAAGGTGCTCACCAGCAAGTACTCCGGCACCGAGGTCAAGGTGGACGGCGAAGAATGCACCATCGTGCGTCAGGCCGACATTCTGGCCATCGTGGAGTAAGCGTCTTTCCCTCACACTGGATAATCAAGCATTTACGAAGGAGCGATAAAATATGGCTAAGCAGATCAAGCAGGGCGAGGAAGCCCGCAAGGCACTGTGTGCCGGTATCGACACTCTGGCAGATACTGTTAAGATCACCCTCGGCCCCAAGGGCCGCAACGTGGTGCTGAGCAAGAAGTTCGGCGCCCCCGTCATCACCAACGACGGTGTGACCATCGCAAAGGAGATCGAGCTGAAGGACGAGTTCGAGAACATGGGCGCACAGCTGGTGCGTGAGGTCGCTACCAAGACCAACGACGCTGCAGGCGACGGCACCACGACTGCGACCGTTCTGGCACAGGCTATGGTCACCGAGGGCATGAAGAATGTCACCGCTGGTGCAAACCCGATGGACATCCGCCGCGGCATGACCAAGGCTGTCGCTAAGGCCGTCGAGACCATCAAGGCACACAGCCAGAAGGTCAAGGATTCCAACGACATCGCCCGCGTCGGCACCATCTCTGCAGGCGACCCCGAGATCGGCCATCTCATCGCCGAGGCGATGGAGAAGGTCACTTCCGACGGCGTCATCACCATCGAGGAGAACAAGACCACTGCCGAGACCTACAACGAGATCGTCGAAGGTATGCAGTTCGACCGCGGCTACCTGACTCCCTATATGGTCACCGATACCGATAAGATGGAGGCTGTCCTGGACAATGCCGCCATCCTCATCACCGATAAGAAGATCAGCGTCATTCAGGACCTCGTTCCTCTGCTGGAGCAGGTCATGCAGAACGGCATGAAGCTGCTCATCGTGGCCGAGGACATTGAGGGCGAGGCTCTGTCCACCCTCATCGTCAACCGCCTGCGCGGCACCCTGAACGTCGTGGCTGTCAAGGCTCCCGGCTTCGGCGACCGCCGCAAGGAGATGCTGCAGGATATTGCTACCCTGACCGGCGGCACGGTCGTCTCTGCAGACCTCGGCTACGAGCTGAAGGATGCTACCGTTGACATGCTGGGTCATGCCCGTCAGGTCAAGGTCACCAAGGAGAACACCACCATCGTGGGCGGCGCTGGCGACAAGGACGCTATCGCATCCCGCATCGGTCAGATCCGCAACCAGATCGAGGCCGCTACCAGCGACTTCGACCGCGAGAAGCTGCAGGAGCGTCTGGCAAAGCTGGCTGGCGGCGTGGCTGTCATCAAGGTCGGCGCTGCTACTGAGGTCGAGATGAAGGACAAGAAGCTCCGCATCGAGGATGCTCTGAACGCAACCAAGGCTGCTGTTCAGGAAGGCGTTGTTGCTGGCGGCGGCACTGCTCCCATCAACGCCATCCCTGCTGTCCGTGAGCTGTGCGATACGCTGGAAGGCGACGAGCGCACCGGCGCTAAGATCGTCCTGAAGGCTCTGGAAGCTCCTCTGCGCCAGATCGCCAAGAACGCCGGCCTCGAGGGTAGCGTCATCATCGACAAGATCATCTCTGCCAACAAGCCCAACTACGGCTTCGACGCTCAGAATGAAGTCTACGTCGAGGATATGATTGCCGCCGGCATCGTTGACCCGACCAAGGTCACCCGCTCCGCTCTGGAGAACGCAGCATCCGTCGCTGAGATGGTTCTGACCACCGAGAGCCTCGTGGCCGATCTGCCCGAACCCCCGGCTGCTCCTGCTGCCGCTGGCGGTGACATGGGCGGTATGGGCGGCATGTACTAAGCCGCAGCCTTTCCCAAAACGCGCATACTGTTTCAGTATCTGGGGCAGAGCTTCTTCGGAGGCTCTGCCTCTTTTGTGTACCGTCCCTCTTTTCTGCCCATACTACCGGGCAGGGAAGGGGGGCTTTTTATGTCGGGCCGGAGAGTGCTTGCGCTGTACGGGGCGCTGCTGCTGGGGTTTGCGGCGGTGGTCTGCCGGTTGTACTGGCTCTGCTCGAACACGGACTACGCCGTGCGGGCGGCGGCGCAGAGCGAAGCGGTCCTCCGCCTGCCTGCGGCGCGGGGGAACTTTTACGACTGCGGCGGTCTGCCGCTGACGGGCATCTCTCAGCGCTGGCTGGCCCTCTGCTTCCCGGGTGAGGGCAGCTACGCGCGGCTCTATCCCTATGCGGACGCCGACGGGCAGGCCAGGCTTTACCGGGAGCGGAATACTTCCCGGCCCTTTCTGCTGGACGTGGTGCAGGATGTAAGCGGGCTGGGCGTGCGGTGCTATGCCGTTCCCCGGCGGTACGCCGCTGCCCCGCTGGCAGAACAGCTCATCGGCTACCTGGACAGCGAGGGCCACGGCGCAGCGGGCCTTGAGGCTGCGCTGGACGATGTCCTTTACACCGGCGAGCGGGATACACTGCACTGTGCGGTCACAGCGCAGGGACGGCTGCAGCGGGGCAGCGAGCCGATTTTAGAAAAAGCAGACTCTGCCCCGCAGGGTGTGCGGCTGACCCTCTCCCGCAGCATCCAGAGGGCCGCAGAAGGGGTGGCAGCGGAGAGCATGGCCACCGGGTGTATCCTTATTACAGATGTGAGCAGCGGCAAGGTGCGGGCCTGCGTGAGCCTGCCGGACTTTGATGCGGCCAATGTGGGCGAGAGTCTGACTGCCCCGGACAGCCCGCTTCTGAACCGTGCTTTTTCGGCCTATGCGGTGGGCTCGGTGCTCAAACCGGTGCTGGCCGCAGCGGCGCTGGAAGCCAGAGAAGGGGACTTCATCCGGGAGTGTCCCGGCTACGACGCCCTGAACGGTCAGGTCTACCGCTGTGCCGGAAGTGTACCTCACGGCCTCGTGGGGCTGGACGGCGCTCTGGAAAAGAGCTGCAACGGCTACTTTATCGAGCTGGGGCGGGAATTGGGGCCGGAGCGTGTCCGGCAGATGGCGGCAGCGCTGGGCTTCGGGAAGGGACAGGACATTGCAGACGGCCTCCGGTCAGCTTCTGGCGTTCTGCCCGAAGCAGAGACACTCGAAAACGAGGGGCAGTTTGCCAACTTCTGCTTCGGACAGGGGGAGCTTCTGGCGACGCCCTTACAGGTGGCCGGGATGATGAACACCATTGCGGCGGGCGGCGTCTATCACACCCCACTTTTCGTGGAGTGTACCGTGGACGAGACGACGGGCGAAGAGCTCACGCCGCTGGCACATAGCTCGTCCCGACGGGTGTTTTCGGTGCAGACGGCGGAAAAGCTGCAAGAGCTGCTGGCGGGCGTCGTGGCAGAGGGAACGGGCCGGCAGGCCGCCCCCTCCGAGGGGACTGCCGCCGGAAAGACCGGCACCGCCCAGACCGGCCAGTTCCGGGACGGCGAAGAGCTGAAAAATTACTGGTTCGCCGGTTTTTACCCGGCAGAAAAGCCCCGCTGGACCATCGTGGTGATGCAGGACGCCCAGACAGAGCCGGAGGTGTCCAGCGCAGCCGTCTTTGCCCGCCTGTGCGACGCACTGAGCGCCGGGGAGTGAATGGTTTTGCTTTTCTGCTTGCTTTTTTGGCCGAGGTATGTTACTATATACTTGTATTTGTATGTTTGTTATCCAAATTTAACAATAAAAGGAGCGTTTTCATCCATGGCAGTCATTGAAATCGTCGGCGGCGTCATTCTGCTCGTCGTCTCGGTGGTCATCTTTGCCCTCACCCTGATGCAGCATACCCACGGTCAGGGTCTGGCTGGTGTCATCAACGGCAGCGCTTACGGCGCAAACAACGCCCGTCTGACCCCTGCGGACCAGATGCTGGCAAAGGTGACCCGCATCGCCGGTATCATCTTCTTTGTGGTGGCCATCCTGGCCTGCGTGTTCGCAAGCCGTCTGGCCTGAGTATGCGCCCGCAGCCCCGTGATGAAAGCGGGGCTGTTTTTGTGTCTATCTGTTGTTATAAAAGAGATAAGAGGGAAGAAGCCGCGCCCCGGTGGAGGGCGGGCTATGGTAGTTAAGGAGAAAGAAAATTTATGTCAATGCGCGATAAAATCGAACATGCCATCCAGAACCAGCCCTGCACCGTCAAAGAGCTGAAGCAGAAGTTCGGCGGCGAGCGCGGCGCAGACCGCAAGGTGATGGAAGCTCTGGACGAACTGGTGCGAGAGGCTGTCGTCTGCCAGCGTCAGGGCGTGTTCTTTACCGTCCGCTCCGGCCGTGCCGACAAGGCTCTGCTGTGCAAGGTGGTCAAGCTGGGCAAGAACTTTGCCTTCGTCATGCTGGAGGACGGCACCAGCGACATCTTCATCCCCGGCCGCTTCACCAAGGGCGCAATGCCCGGCGACGACGTGCTGGTGGAGAAATTCGAGCATCCCCGTGTGGAGGGCAGCGACGAGGGCGAGATCCTGGCCGTGCTGGAAGAAAAGAACGATCTGGTGGGCACTGTCCGCCGTGTGGAGGGTATGCTGAAGTTCGTGCCCGATGACTGCCCCGCTATTTCCATGCGGATGATGCGCGACTGCGAGGGCGGTGCCAAGGACGGCGACAAGGTGGCTGTGGAGATCCTGCAGCGCGGCAACCGGCAGGAAGATCACCGCGTGGGCGTGGCCATGCGCTTTGGCAGCTCCGACGAGGCCAAGCGCTGCGCCAAGGCTCTGCTCTATGCGCAGGACATCCGCAGCCGTTTCCCGGATAAGGTCCGCGAAGAGGCCAAGAAGCTGGAAAACGCCGAGGTGACCGAGGCCGACTGTGAGGGCCGCATGGATCTGCGCGCTCTGCCCATCTTCACCATCGACAGCGCTGAGACCAAGGACATCGACGACGCCATCAGCCTGACCAAGACGCCGGAGGGCGGCTTTGAGCTGGGCGTGCATATTGCGGATGTGTCTCACTACGTCAAGCCCGGCAGTGAGCTGGACAACGAGGCGTTCAGCCGTGCCACCAGCGTGTATTACGCCGACCAGGTGGTGCCCATGCTGCCCAAGCAGCTGTCCAACGGCATCTGCAGCCTGAACGAGGGCGTGCTGCGCCTGGCGTTCTCCTGCCTGATGCGTCTGGACAAGGACGGCAACCTGACCGACTACCGCTTTGTCAAGTCGGTCATCCGCAGCCGTGTCAAGGGCGTGTACTCCGAGATCAACGCCCTGCTGGCCGGCAGTGCCGACGACGAGCTCAAGGGCAAGTACCACGAGGTTCTGGCTCAGCTGCCCGCCATGAAGGAGCTGTACGGCCACCGTGCCCGCCTGCGCAAGGAGCGCGGATGCATGGACATCGAGAGCGGTGAAGTCAAGCTGATCCTCGACGAGAATGGCCACTGCATCGACGTGAAGAAGCGCACCTCCGGCGAGAGCGAAGCCATGATCGAAGAGTTCATGTTGCTGGCCAACCAGTGCGCCGCCCACTTTGCCCGGGTCAAGCAGATCCCCTTTGTGTACCGCGTGCACGAGGAGCCCAACGCCGAAAAGCTGGAGCGTCTGCATGCTCTGCTGCAGGCCTGCGGCATCAACGACCACTTTGCCAAGGAGGTGCCCACCCCCAAGGAGCTGAGCGCCATTCTGGAGGGCGTGCGCGGCGGCCCGTATGAGCAGATCATCAACACCGGTATGCTGCGCTGCATGTCCAAGGCTCTGTACGAGGAAAAGCCCAAGGGTCACTACGGTCTGGTGCTGCAGGACTATGCCCACTTTACCAGCCCCATCCGCCGCTATCCGGACCTGGCCATCCACCGCATCATGACCGCGCAGCTCAAGGGCACCGACAAGGACACCATGATCCTGCGCTACACCGATTTTGCGGAGCGGGCCAGCAAGCAGGCCAGCGAGCGCGAAGTCATCGCCATGCAGATCGAGCGCAAGGCCGAGGACTGCTACAAGGCCGAGTATGCCCGCCGCCATCTGGGCGAGAGCTACGAGGGCCGCATTTCCGGCGTGACCCAGCGCGGCCTGTTCATTGAACTGGAGAACGGCGTGGAGGGCTTTGTACCGGCTTCCAGCCTGACCCCCTCCGGCACGATGCTCACCGAGGGCGTGCGCCTGTCCGACCCCGTCTCCGGCAGGAACTGGAGCCTGGGCGATACCATGATGATCACCATCGTGCGTTCCGACGTCAATCTGGGCAAGATTGACTTTGAGGTGGCCCAGCCCACCGCAAAATAAAACAAACGCCTGTAAAAGCGGAATGACAGCGGTCATTCCGCTTTTTTGTCACAATTTGTACGCATTTCCAACAAAACGGGACAGTTGTCTAAATTTTATACAGGGGGCAGAGTTTGTTTGTTGTTCTGCGGGCCAAGGCAGGGTATACTGTTGCCATAGAGAGCAGCATTGAACTGCTGTAAGGAAGAAAAAAGCGAAGCAAGGAGGCTTTTCCATGTACTATTCCAGTGGCAACTACGAAGCATTTGCACGTCCCAAAAAGCCGGAGGGCGTTGATCATAAATCCGCATATATCGTCGGTTCCGGCCTGGCAGCCCTGACCGCAGCCTGCTATCTGGTGCGTGACGGCCAGATGAAGGGCGAGCGGGTCCACATTCTGGAGAAGGGTCCCACTGCCGGCGGCGCCTGCGACGGCTGGAAGTTCGAGAACATCGGCTATGTCATGCGGGGCGGCCGTGAGATGGACAACCACTTTGAGGTCATGTGGGATCTGTTCCACTCCATCCCCTCCATTGAGACGGAGGGTGTCAGCGTGCTGGACGAGTACTACTGGCTCAACAAGGCCGACCCCAACTATTCCCTGTGCCGGGCCACGGTGAACCGTGGCGAGGACGCCCATACCGACGGTAAGTTCGACATCTCCGACAAGGGCGCCATGGAGATCATGAAGCTGTTCTTCACCCCCAACGAGGAGTTGCAGGACAAGCGCATCAGCGACTTCTTCGATGACGAGGTGTTCGGCAGCAACTTCTGGCTGTACTGGCGCACCATGTTCGCCTTCGAGAACTGGCACAGCGCTCTGGAGATGAAGCTGTATATCCAGCGCTATATCCATCACATCGGCGGCCTGCCCGACTTCACCGCCCTGCGCTTTACCAAATACAACCAGTATGAGTCCATGATCCTGCCCATGGTGAAGTATCTGGAGGGCTTCGGCGTCCAGTTCCACTTCGGCGTGCAGGTGACCAACGTGGAGTTTGACTGCACCGCCCATCGGAAGGTGGCCAAGCGCATCGACGTCCTCCGGGACGGCAAAAGCGAGGCCATCGACCTGACGGAGAACGATCTGGTGTTCATCACCAACGGCGGCTGCGTAGAGAACTCCTCCATGGGCAGCCAGAATACCCCCGCCCCCTACAACACCGAGATCAAGGAGGGCGGCGGCTGGGATATGTGGCGCAAGATCGCCGCTCAGGACCCCTCCTTCGGCCATCCGGACAAGTTCTGCTATGATCCGGAGCAGACCAACTGGATGAGCGCCACGGTGGAGACGCTGGATCAGCGCATCATCCCCTATATCAAGAACATCTGCAAGCGGGATCCCTTCACCGGCAAGGTAGTCACCGGCGGCATCGTCACTGTGAAGGACTCCAGCTGGCTCATGAGCTGGACCATCAACCGCCAGCCTCAGTTCCGCCAGCAGCCCAAGGATCACTGCTTGGTATGGGTGTACGCCCTGTTCACCGACAAGCCCGGTGACTATGTGAAAAAGCCTATGCGGGAGTGTACCGGTAAGGAGATCTGCATGGAGTGGCTGTATCACATCGGTGTGCCGGAGAGTGAGATCGAGGACATGGCCGCCAATAGCGCCAACACCGTCCCTGTGATGATGCCCTATATCGACGCCTTCTTCATGCCCCGTGCCTACGGCGATCGGCCCAAGGTCGTACCCGACGGCGCTGTGAACTTCGCCTTCCTGGGCCAGTTTGCCGAGACGCCCCGTGACACCATCTTCACCACGGAGTACTCCATGCGGACCGGTATGGAGGCCGTGTACACCCTGCTGAACGTGGATCGTGGCGTGCCGGAGGTCTGGGGCAGCGTATATGATGTCCGGGATCTGCTGGATGCCACTGTGAAGCTGCGGGACGGCAAGAAACCCATCGATATGGAGTTGAATCTGGTGGAAAAGATGGCCCTGAAGAAGGTTCTCAGCAAGATCCACGGCACCGATATCGAGAAGCTGCTGAAGGAGTATCAGGTCATCTGAGGCCCGTTGGGTCAACCGCTGCGGCAGTCGATGACCTTCTGAAAACAGAAAAAGGAGAGGCCATGTCACAGCCCTATAAGGCGGTAATTTCAAAATACGGAAAGTGACATTCGCAAAGGCAAGCAATAAGACTCTGGCTCACAAGGTCGGAGCCTTATTGTTTTCTGCCTGTCATATATCGCATCTTTGTGCCTCGGCAGCTTTCTGCGTATCATGAAAACGTCAGGAGGTGTCGGACAATGAGAAAACAGAACTATCACATTCCATGAACGTACCTTCCTCCCTGTGACTTGGCAGTTAGTGGAATTTGACCATCGGGTAAAATGCTTGGTTAGAATGGGCGAACCGATATCCCTTGGAAAAGCCACACCGCTGCAGCCTTCCCCTGTTAAAACAGCTCCCGGCAGGCCCCGTGGACCAGCAGGGAGAGGACTTGCGGATACAGCTGCCCCATCTGATCCTGGTGGGAGACCGTCAGGATCAGGCCCCGGACGGCGGCACCGGCAGCGCCATGAGGAAGTTCCGGCAGTAGGTGATGAGATAGTTGGGAAGGAATTGGCTGGTGAAGCCGTGGCCATGCTACACGCCTGAGACGCTGGCCAGCGCTACCTGCGGGAGAACCGTGAACACCTGGATCGTCAGGATGATCAGAATGGAACGGTCGTCGGGCCTGACGATGCGGAAGGCCAGTCGCTTGGCAATGCGGTTGGAGGTAAAATAGGCGCAAAAAAGAAATGCCCCTTCGCCGTCCGACATTGGCAGAGTGACATTTATTGTCTCATGCTCTCTATGGGATACCCGGTCAGATCCACCGGATACATTTTTACTATAACCAAAGTATGACCTATCTGGCAAGCATTTTTCCCCAAAGAACTTTTTTCGGCCAAGAGAAGGAATACTTCGACTTGACGCAGGGCAACTTTTGTATTATGGTAGGCTTACCATTGCTGTCAGGCGTGGTTGCCCCTATCCATTGGCGATATCGATCGAGGTACCAAAAATGGACGTTTACAGGACAGAGTTCCTGTCAGCGATGGGTGAGAAAAGTGTCCGGTTCGTGTCAGAAATCGGCCAGATCGGGGGAGACCTTGTTGTGACCGTTTCACCGCACCTGCTGCCAAGAGCATTTCGACAGCAGAGAACATTTCAGCAGCAGAGGACATTTCAGCAGTGAAGGATATTTTTAGTAAGGAGGATTTTCCATGCCTACCATCAAAACCGGCATCCGCTTCTCCAAAAAGCAGCCGCTGAGCGAGCAGGAGCTGCGGCAGCTTCACGCCTACTGGCGTGCCGCCAACTATCTAACGGCCTGCCAGCTGTATCTGATGGATAACCCCCTCCTGGAGCGCCCGCTGGTCAAAAGCGACCTCAAGCAGACCATCGTGGGACACTGGGGGACCTGCCCCGGCCAGAACTTCATCTATACCCATTTGGATCGGGTCATCAAGCGCAACGATCTGGATATGATCTATCTCTCCGGTCCCGGCCACGGCGGCAACGCCATGGTGGCGCAGGACTGGCTGGACGGCAGCTATACCGAGGTCTATCCCAACATTACCAGAGACAAGGAGGGAATGCAAAAGCTCTTCAAGCGTTTCTCCTTCCCCGGCGGCATCCCCAGCCATGTGGCGCCGGAGACGCCCGGCTCCATCCATGAGGGCGGCGAGCTGGGCTACTCGTTGGCCCACGCCTTCGGCGCCGTGGCGGATAACCCCGATCTGATCGCCGCCTGTGTGGTGGGCGACGGCGAGGCGGAGACCGGCCCGCTGGCCACCTCGTGGCACGGCAACAAGTTTGTCAACCCCATCACCGACGGCGCTGTGCTGCCCATTCTGCACCTCAACGGCTTCAAGATCGCCAACCCCACCATCTTCTCCCGCATGAGTCACGAGGAGGTGGAGTGCTTCTTCCGTGGCTGCGGCTGGGAGCCGTACTTTGTGGAGGGCGACGACCCCATGGTCATGCACCAGCAGATGGCGGCGGCGCTGGACCGGGTGATCCGGGAGATCAAGCGCATCCAGCGGGAGGCCCGCAAGACCGGTGAGGCCAAGCGGCCCCGCTGGCCCATGATCGTGCTGCGCACCCCCAAGGGTTGGACCGGCCCCAAGGAGGTGGACGGGCTGCCGGTGGAGAACTGCTGGCGAGCCCATCAGGTGCCTATCTCCATGGGGACAGACACTGACCGGCACCTCGCCCAGCTGGAGGCGTGGCTGCGCTCTTATAAGCCGGAGGAGCTCTTTAACCCCGACGGTACGCCGGTGGAGCTCATCGCCTCCTTCCCGCCCACGGGCCGCCGCCGCATGGGCGCTAACCCTCATGCCAACGGCGGACTGCTGCTGCGTGACCTGCGGACCCCCGATTTCCGGGACTACGCCGTGGACGTCAAGGCCCCCGGTGCCGTGGAGGCGCAGGATATGTATGTGCTGGGTACCTACGTCCGGGACGTGATGAAGCTGAACATGGAGTCCCGCAACTTCCGCATCTTCGCCCCCGACGAGACGGCCTCCAACCGCCTGCAGGCGGTGTTCGAGGTGACGGGCCGCCGCTTCCTGGACCAGCAGATCCCCGGCATCGACGACCATCTGGACCCGGACGGCCGGGTCATGGATTCCATGCTCTCCGAGCATTTCTGCGAGGGCTTTTTGGAGGGCTATCTTCTGACGGGACGCCACGGCTTCTTCGACAGCTATGAGGCCTTCATCCGCATCGTGGACTCCATGTTCGCCCAGCACGCCAAGTGGCTGAAGATGTGCAGCGAGCTGCCGTGGCGGCAGGATATCGCCTCGCTGAACTATATTCTGGCCTCCAACGTCTGGCAGCAGGATCACAACGGCTTTACCCATCAGGACCCCGGCTTTTTGGATCATGTGGCCAACAAGAAGGCCGACGTGGTGCGGATGTATCTGCCGCCGGATGCCAACTGCCTGCTGTCCTGCTTCGACCACTGCATCCGCAGCCGAAATTACGTCAATGTCATTGTGGCCAGCAAGCATCCCCGGCCCCAGTGGCTGACCATGGAGCAGGCGGTGAAGCACTGCACCCAGGGCATCGGCATCTGGAGCTGGGCCTCCAACGATCAGGGGCAGGAGCCGGATGTGGTCATGGCCTGCTGCGGCGATACGCCTACGCTGGAGACGCTGGCTGCCGTGAGCATCCTGCGTCAGGAGCTGCCGGAGCTGAAGATCCGTGTGGTGAACGTGGTGGATCTGATGAAGCTGCAGCCCCACACGGAGCATCCCCACGGCCTGACAGACGAGGAATACGACGGCCTGTTCACCAAGGATAAGCCCATCATCTTCGCCTATCACGGCTACCCCACACTGGTGCATGAGCTGACCTACCGCCGCCACAACCGGAACCTCCATGTGCGGGGCTACAAGGAGGAGGGAACCATCACCACCCCCTTCGATATGCGTGTTCTCAACGACATTGACCGCTTCGATCTGGTCATCGATACGGTCCGTCGGCTGCCCCAGTTGGGCAACCGGGGGGCGTATCTGGTGCAGAAGATGCAGGATAAGCTGGTGGAGCATCGTCAGTATATCCGGGACAACGGCGTGGATCTGCCGGAGGTCCGCAGCTGGAAGTGGGACAGCAGTCTGAACGCTGCCGAATAAGGTTTGCTATACGGAAAAGACCTCCGCAGAATCTAGTTTGTGAAGGTTATAGCACGACACAAGGGCATCTAACAGGGAAGCGCCGTCTTGGAAGTGATTCCAAGACGGCGCTTTTCTGTTGCGGATCAGAGCGAACACTTCACGGCGAAACCGCCGCTGAAGAAATAGGTGTTCGTCCAATACCTGTTTGGTAAATAGCCTTACTTTAATAGAATGAACCCCCGGACGCTTGGGGGGTGCATTTTCAATTTAAGGGAAAGTAGTGATTTTTATCGTTGCTCTTTGCTTATGGCACAGGCAAGGATATACACAGTCATCGACCACAAAGAATTTCGGAAAAGTTTCCTTTTAAGAAATGCCGATACTCCGGATGATTGGATGCGTTCTCGTATTCTTCCAAAATCGTCTTTTTGTTCCATGCTTTCATTTTGTCATTCATTTCTTCATATCGGATAATAGTAAGCAGGCCTTCTCGCTCCGCCTGCAAAATTGCTTCATAGGCATCAGGGATAAACTCCACACCGGATATATCGACCGGTATGCTACTGGTAGCGACATCCGGTATTTGAACCGAAAAACCGGAATCTGAAATTGTCTCGGCAGAATAAATATAACCGGATACGCCTTTGTATGTGCTTATCAGAGCATTGGGATAATACTCTTCCAACCGTTGCCGCCCATCTTTACCAAAACCGTACGGCCCCCATTTTTGGCATTTTCCATTATAAGAAAAACCGGTTTCCACGCAATACTTTTCAATGGAATTGCTCAAATAGACCAATACGTTTTCTCTTTTTGTGGAAAAATAAACCAAAGGGATACCATGATTCGAGCTCTGCGGCGTTAGTTGTGTAATACCCTTAACAGATGATGCGTGATAGTACATTAGCTTTCTTCCCTCCTAACGCAATTTGCTCCAAGCGTTTTCGACGGTGTACAGGTGCTCTGATAATTCTCGCATAGGCATATTTCATCTTAGCAGATAACTGGCGCCGAAGCAACAGAAAGATCCACCGTAATTCTATCAGAATTACGGTGGATCTTATGGCAAATGACCCTAATTGTGATACAAATGAACCCCTTTCGGCGTTAGGGGGTTCGGTTTGCATCAAGGGGGTTCACTCCGAACCGAGAGGGGTTCACTCTGTCCACCTCAAAAGCAAAGAACAACTCAACTGCCGAGCGAACTAATCCTGCGGAGGTAGCAGCTCTTTTATTGCTACCCGCAGTTCTGTCCCAACTTCATATCCTTCATTCTGATAATGAGACTCAAGCGTTTTATGGTAGAAAATTAAAGAAACGCTGCAGTGTGAGGATTCCTCCAATGCTGACATAAGACGTTTCCCTATGCCAGCCTTCCGGTTTTTCTCTTTCACAAACATAAACTGCGGGTACAAGGTATCGCAGAGAACTCCGCCATATATAAAACCGACAAGCTCTGTTCCCTCATATGCGACAAAGCAATTATCCCGGTACTCTTTATAGCGTAGCAAAGCCCCTGTTGTCGCTTTAACTTGTGGAGAATACCATTCTGAATCATCACACAGATTACCGAATTGCGGTATATCAGAGAGCTCAAACTTTTTAATTTGAACGGAATCCTCCATACGTTTTGCACTCCTCAACTCCGCACCCGCACCCTACCTTAAATAGAAGGGCACTATCTACAGTGCTTATTTTAGCACAGATAGTCGCACATTTCCAGTAAAAAAACAGCAAAGCCCACAGGCCACTACACCTGTGGGCTTTGCGCTATTCTGCAGTCAGACCGTAATCTCATGCCCCGTTTGGAACCGAAAGGTCAGCCGCCCGTTCCGGTGGACTGTCACGGTGTCGATGACCGTGAGCCAGAGCCGGTCATCAAACTCCGTGAGGGGTTCTCCATACTCCGCCAGCTCGAACATAAAGCCGCCGATGTCCTCGGCCTTGGCTTCCCGCTGGGCCTTTGCCGCCTGGAGCTTCACCAGCTTTGTCTTGGCGGCCTCGTACCGCTCTGCCAGGCTGTTGTAGCGTTCCAGGTAAGTGGCCTGGTTCTGTGCAGTGGTGGAATTCTCCTCGATGCACCGCTTAGTCAGCTCGGACACCACCTCCACTTCGGAAAGGAGCGCCGCAATCTCGCTGTCCAGGGGGCCTGTGTCGGTCAGCGCCGCCTGCATGGTGCGGCACTCGTCCAGCAGCCGCTTTTTGTCCGACACCAGCGCATTGAAGGCATCCAGGAACCGGGCCTTGATCTCCTCCTCGGCCAGGTGTGGCGTCCGACACTTTTCCTCGCCGGTGAACTTGCTGTTGCACCGCCAGATGGTGCGCCGGTATTTGTCGGTGGAATGCCAAACCTTGGAGCCGAAGTAACCGCCGCAGTCTCCGCAGACCAGGCGGGAGGAAAAGATACTGTTGCCGCTGTAGCTGCGCCCGATGGCTTTCCTGCGCTCCAGCTCCCGCTGCACCAGTTTCCATTCGGCGGGGTCGATGATGGCTGGGTGGCTGTTCTCCACATAGTACTGCGGCACCTCGCCCTCATTTTTCTTTTGCTTTTTGGTGAGAAAGTCCACCGTGAACGCCTTTTGCAGAAGGGCATCGCCCTTGTACTTCTCGTTTTTGAGAATGCTCTCCACCGTGCTTGCCGCCCACTTTTTCTTGCCGGCGGGAGTGGGTATCCCTTCCCTGGTGAGAAGGTTTGCAATGGAGCCGGTGGTCTTGCCGCTGAGAAAGAGACTGTAAATCCAGCGGACGGTTTCCGCTTCCTCCGGCACGATCTCCGGCAGACCGTTGTCGCCCTTCCGATAGCCCAGGAAGTGGCTGTACGGCAGGCTGACCTTTCCATCGGCAAAACGCTTTCTCTGTCCCCAGGTGACGTTCTCCGAAATGGAGCGGCTCTCCTCCTGCGCCAGGGAGGACATGATGGTGATCAGCAGTTCGCCCTTGCTGTCCAGGGTGTAGATGTTTTCCTTTTCAAAGTAGACCTCCACACCCTTCTCCTTCAGCTTACGGACGGTCACCAGGCTGTCTACGGTGTTCCGGGCAAACCGGCTGACGGATTTCGTCACGATGAGGTCGATTTTCCCGTCAAGGGCGTCCCGCACCATCTGGTTGAAACCTTCGCGCTTTTTGGTGTTCACCGCAGATATGCCTTCATCGGTGTAGACCCTTACGAACTCCCATTCTGGCTTGGACTGAATGAAGCGGGTGTAGTAGTCCACCTGGGCTTCGTAGCTGGTGAGCTGCTCCTCGCTGGAGGTGGAGACGCGGGCATAGGCCGCTACCCGCCGGCGCACCACAGCGTTACGCGCCAGGTGCGTGATGGGCTGAATGGTGGGCGGGATGACCGTTACGGCTCTTGCCATTTCTCACCCCTCCTTTGCGCCAGCGCCCGCTGCCGGGCGATTTCCTTCATTTCCGGCGTCCAGCTTTTTGCCCTGGATATGTGTTCCCAATGCCGCTCTGCCGTGGAGCCGTCTTTGAAATGGAACACCAGGGTCTTGTCCGGGAGGGCATCAATGCCCTTGACCCTTTCCAGGAAGACGCCCTCATCAAACTGTGCAAGGCCGAGCACCTGGGCGGCAAGGTCGTAGAGCAGCTTCTCCGGGATCTGGGATGTGCCGCAGGAAGGCAGATCTGTCTGCACCGCAGTTGGGCAGTTCCAGAAATGTCGCTTCCCGCCGGTGCATCGCTTGTAGTTGCGACCGCACACCGTGCAGGTAATCATGCTGGTAAAGGCCGACCGCTGGCGGGGCCGCTTGACCGGGCTATTCTCCGTAATTTCGGTAAGAAGCTCCTGGGCGGCATCGAAGGTAGCCTGGTCGATGATGGCTTCGTGGGTGCCCTCCGCATAGTATTGGGGCAGCTCACCCCGGTTTGGAATCTCTTTCTTCTCCAGATGGTTGTTCCGGTACTGCTTTTGCAGGAGCGCGTTGCCCAGGTACTTCTCATTGGACAGCATCTCCCGGATTCGCACGGAGTTCCACTTTCCACCCAGAACGCCAGTGAACCCTCGCCGGTTCAGATCGATGGCCAGACTGGTAAGGGATTCTCCCTCCAAAGCCCTGCGGAACACCTCCCGCACTACCGCGGCCTTTTCCGGGTCAACGGTCACGCGGCCCTTCTCGATTTTGTAGCCGAACAGGAAGCGAAGATTGACCAGCTCACCACGCTCGAAGCCCCGGCGAATCCGCCACTTCTGATTCTCGCTGGCAGAGCGGCTCTCTTCCTGTGCGTAGGAAGCCAGGATGGTCATCATCAGCTCCCCGTCCGTGCTTATGGTGTGGATGTTCTGCTCCTCAAAATAGACGTCAACCCCCAGGGTCTTCAGCTCCCGGACGGTTTCCAGCAGAGTCACCGTGTTCCGCGCAAAGCGGGAGATGGATTTCGTGATGACCATGTCGATGTTTCCGGCGCGGCACTCAGCCAGCAGGCTTTGAAACCCGTCCCGGCTGTCCTTGGTGCCGGTGAACGCTTCATCGGCGTAGACCCCGCAGTAAAGCCAGCCAGTGTGCTTCTGGATCAGCGAACTGTAGTAGCTCACCTGTGCGGACAAAGAATGCAGCATGGCATCCTTCCCGGAGGAAACTCTGGCATAGGCTGCGACCCGCTTCAGACTGGGCCGCATGGGTGCGGGGAATGAAATTTGTTGAATAGTTCTTGCCATTCCGTCACCTCCTTGTCCAGTGCATATTACCTCTAAAATGGCTTATTATCCAGCGATTTCGGCGATTCAAAGCGGAATATACTACACGAAGATACCTCGTGCTTTTTGGCGATAATTGTATCAATTTTGCGGTAGTCATCCTCGCTGATGATGCCCTGGCGGAGCATATTCCTGGCAAGGCTCATGGCGGTCTGGTAGGCGGTCAGCCGCTGGTACAGCTCATCCATCGGCGCTCACCACCTTTTTCCGAGCTGCGGCATAGCAGGTGCGGGAGCAGTATCGCCGGCCTTTCGCGGAGCTTTGAAACGAGCGTCCACAGTAGGCGCAGGTAAAGGTGTGGAGGGTACGCTTCTCACCTTTGTCGGGGTGGTCATTCCACCAGGAGATGCGGCACGAGTCCGAGCAGAACCGCTTTCGTTTTCGGTGGGGCGCCTGGACGATGGGCTTCCCGCACCTCTCGCAGATGTCTGGAACGGCAGCGGCATTCTCACCGGCAGGATGGCGGCGGAGGTAGGTTTTCACGCTGTTGACCGGCAGAGCCAAGGCGGCGGCGATTTTCTTATACCCCAGCCCTTCCTGTCGGAGTTTATGGATTCTGAACTTTTCGGCTTCTGTCATAATAAGCCCCTTTCCGAGAGGCATAAGGCACTTCTCACCTTACGGCCACGGAAAAGGGCAAATATGAGGATGACTAAAAAATAAAGGGGTGCAGCCACGAAAAATGACTGCACCCCTTCGGCTGGGCGGATATTCAGTTGGGGATCTTCAGCTTCTGACCGCTGTAGATGGTGTCGCTGTCAAGGCCGTTGAGGGTCTTGATCTCCTTGTAGCGGACGCCGCTGCCAAGGTACTTCTCGGCGATGCCCCAGAGAGTATCTCCCTTGACCACGGTGTGGATGCGGTAGGTCACCGCCGCGCTCCTCGCCAGAGCCAGGTCGGAGACCCGCACCGGGGACATGATGGCGTTGGCGCCGCTCTCGTTCTTGTTGATGACCGCACGGTCGCCGGAAACCTCGTGGACATACCATTTCTGCTTCCGCACCCAGGCGGGGATGGTCTGACCGCTGTAGTACTTCGTCCCGGTGATGGTCACCAGATCGCCGGCCTTGATTTTTCCGCCAGGCTGCTCCGGCTCCACAGGCATATCCGGCGCAGAGCCGCCCAGCTTGTCCTTGACCGCCGCCCGGAAGGTGTCCATGTTCTTCCCGTGCTTCGGCCACCAGTGCAGCACATCCGCGTGGTTGGACGCGATGCCCAGGTCGTGGCCTTCGCAGTGGCAGATGATGTCCTGCTCTGTCAAGCCATAGAGTTCGCAGAGATACACGCAGAGATCCACCGCCTCGTTGTAGACCTTGTCCAGATAGGCGGCGTCTGTGAGACCGTCCTCGCAGATCTCGAAAGAAATGTGGGTATCGTTGGCCGAACCGCCGGCGTGCCATCCCCGGTAATCCCACGGCAAAGTCTGATAGGTTGCCACTGACCCATCGGCCAGCTTACCAATGAACCCGTGAACGCAGACCTCCCGATCCATAGGCTGGTTCCAGTGGTTGTTGTACTGGTTCTTCCCCAGCAGTCCGTCATCCGGACCCACATAGCGTTTGAGCCAGGGGTTGTTGGCGCCGGTGGAGTGTACCATGATGCCCTTGGGGGTGATCCGGCGCCCCGCTTTGTAACAGGCGTTGTTGGTGAAAATCAGCTTATGCAGATTCATTGTCGCTTCCTCCTTCGTCATGCAGTTGTTCCAGCACGTCTTTCAGCTTCTCCGGGATGGGAAGGCCCAGGCGTCCGGCATTCTCAAGAAAAGAGATACCCTCGTTGGACAGGTAGAAGAAGATCACCGCCGTGCGGAGCACTCCCTCCTGACCCAGCACATACACGTCCACCAGGTTGCCAATGCCCACCAGCACGAAGATGAGCACCTTCCGGCAGATACCCTTGAAACCCACGGCGCTGGACAGCTTCTTGTCCGCAACAGCACACATCACGCCGGTGATGTAGTCCACCAGCACGAAGGCAATCAGCGCGTAGAGAAAGCCATCCACACCGCCCAGGTACCAGCCCAGGAAGCCGCCCAGGGCGGAAAAGGCAAGCTGGATGCCGACCCAGATTGATTTCATTGTCTCGTCCTCCTTTGATTTGAATATGGAAAAGACGCCCCCAGCGAGAGCGCCTTTGTCCTCATGTCAGCCATTCCGGTTTTTCCGGGATGGTTTGTGTGTTGGTACCGTCCAGCCATGCCTGGTACCAGTTTTTTAATTCCGAGAGCTGTCCCTCCGAGAGGGTATCGTACCAAAGCTGCCCCCGGTTGATGATTGGGAAGCACTCCAACTCTCGGCGTCTTCGGTATTCCGCCTTTGCCGCTTCAGACTGTGCTTGGGCGTCTTTGCCTTCGTCAAAGACAAGGGTGCCATCCCGCATCCGGTAGGAAGTGAAGTGTTTCTCAAAATGGGAGAGGTCATTCGGCTCCGCTGTTTCCAAAGCGTCCACCAGTTCACCCTCCAGGGCGTAACTTTCCACATAACCCTGCTCGTTCAGTAATACCTTCATAGTCGCACCTCAGTTGATTCCAAATACACGGTTGATCTGCCCGTTGCCGTTGCCCATGGAGAGCGTCACCAGGGAGCCGGAATAGGACAGGTTGAAGGATTTGTAGTTGGACTCGTCCGCGATCTGGAAGGAGACAGCGGAGGTAGTCAGCATGATCTTCGGCACCACCAGGGACGCACGGGACGCCGAGCTGTTAGGCCGGCCTATGAACACATAGAAGTTGTAGTTCCCGTAGTTGAAGGTGATGCTCCCGCTGGTCAGCGTTCCGTTGTAGAGGGATGTGGCGCTGATGCCCAGGTTTGTCCGGGCAGCAGCCGCTGTCTTGGCTCCGGTGCCGCCGTAGGCAATCGCCAGGGCGTTGGTCAGCGAGATGGATGTCCAGGAATTTCGGTCATACGCCATTTTGACCGCATAGGGTGTTGCCGCCAGCGAACCGCTGGTAGAGTTTAGGCTGTTGGACAGCATGGTGATGCCATACCGGGCGGTGGTAGCCGGGAGACAGTTCAGTGCGATCCACCATGTCCCGTTATACACAAAATGCACCATCTGGTTGGCTGTCCACATATTTGCGTTGACGTAGTATCCGTTCGTGCCGCAGATGGCGATCGCCCCAGTCCCGTTCACATTCATGGACGGAGAGGTTGCGGTATTTGCATAGGTGAACTGCACCGCCAGCAGCGTCCCTTTCTCCAGCCTGAACTCATCGCAGGTGACCACCTTCGTCTGTGTGGCGGCGGCGGTTCCGCAGACGCCGAAGTAGGGCTTGTCAAAGGTGTAGTCGATGTCATCCGGGATCAGCGTCCCCTCAATGCGTGTATCTCCCACCACATGGAGCGCCGCCTCCGGGCTTGGGGTATTGACGCCCACCATCTTCTTGCGAAGCGCCACCAGGGGCGTGCCCTGGGAGACAACGAAATACAGATCCAGCGAGGTCAGCGAGTTCAGCTGGTCGCGTATCTGCAGGTGGAAGTCATAGGACGATTCGGAATCAAGGTTGCACAGCTCCAGATTGGAAAAGGAGAAGCTGGAACTGGTGGCGGTCACCGAGCCGAGGATGTTGGTGTAGCTGTTGTACGAGGACGCGCTGGTGAGCTTATAGCGATACCGGGCATAGAGAAGGCTGTTCTTCTGCGTCCCATCCACCGTGATGGGCGAAATGCTGCCGTTGAACACGAGCTGCATCTCGGTCTCGATGTCGTTGGTGCGCCGCAGGGACACGGAGCTTACCCTGGGTTTCGAGTACGGCACCACGGTGACGCTCTGGGTAACGGAAGCGGTGTATCCCCGTGAGTCCGTCACCGTCAAGGTGATGTCCCGTGTGCCGGAGGTGCCGATGGTCCCCAGGGAGAGGGCCGCGCCCGTTGTGTTGGATTTCGTCACGCCGCTGCACACCGCCGAGTAAGACACGATGGAAGCGCCGTTCCTCGCCGTGGCGGTTCCGGGGGTGACTGTCAGCCGGGAGTAGTCCTGGATGAGCACCTGGTTGTTGTCCGTGATGGCGGTAGTGGTCGAGTAGCTGTCGGCAAAGGTGAAACCGGAAAGGCTCGGCCCTGAATTTGCCTGTGAGGTTCGGATGGTACAGGTGCAGGTGGATGCGCTGCCGATCTGGGTGCTTCCGCCCTTGGTCACCAGCTCGATGGTGGCGGTGAAGGACTTGACGCTGGCCATGGCGTTCAGCAGCGTTGTCCGCTCCGAAGCGGTCAGGGTGATGGTGCGGTAGGCAGTTCCCGCAGACCAGACGCGCCCCGCCAGAGACAAGTAGGTCGTGGAGCCGTTCTTGATGGTGATGTAGTTGGTGTAGGCGGCGTTGTACACCGTCACCCGCAGGGAAAGGCTGATGGAAGCGGCGTCCGCCGAAAAACTGCCGCAGCTCAAAAGCACCGCGCCGCCCAGGGTCTTGACGGTGATCGTACCCGATTCGCCGTAGACCTGGTTGCTTTTCTTCCTCGCCAGCGCCCGAACATAATAGGTGGTGTTCGGAGAGAGGTTGGAAAGCGTGATGCTGGCTGAAGCACCTGCTGTAGAAGAGAAAAGGGTGCTGCTGCCGCCATTGTCCAGGCTGTAAAACCACTGGTCCGCCGTTGCAGAGGAAGCGGCGGAAATTCTGAAGCCGTTTGCCGTGATATTGGAAACAGTGCAGGATACTGTGGGCGCCGTTCGGTCAATGCCGTTCAGGGTCACGATGGTGGAAGCCGTAATGGTTCCAACGGATACGCCGGAATAGGTGCCGGAAAACCGCCAGGAGGCGGACAGCGCCACGCCGGACTTCGTCCCGTCCGCGTTGTGGCTGACACGCACGGTTTTGGTCTTCAGCAGCTTCTTTTTCCATCCGCTGGAGTAATCGTCGATGGCGGGCGCGGTGTAGGTTTCGCTGACGCCGTTGATGGAAATCGTGGAGTCGCTTCGAGCGCCCACTTCGAGGGTATAGTAGGAAAGATACACTTTCAAAGTGACATCGGTATAGTTGCCGGTCACGCTCTGCACGCCGCTCCATTCGCAGTACAGGCCGAAGCTGGAAACGGGATAATTCTGAAACGTGCCGCTGAGCGCCATTGCTCCACCTCCTTAGTCCAGAATCACGATGTTCAGCCCCTCGGACGCTGTGGCCATGGGGACGAACTTCGTCTTGCCCACCGTGAGCTCGCCGTCCACGGTGGTTTTCTTGGTGATGGTCTCATCCTTGTTTAGGGAGAAAATCTTTTCCTCGTTGTAGTAGCCGGAAAATTCCGTGTTGTTGATGACCGTCCGCTGGGCCGAGTCCGCATTGGACACCTCAATGCCCCTGCGGTCGATCTTTACCTCGGCGGTGTAAATCTCATTGGGCGCCGGCGTCCATTTGTGAAGAGACGCCCCCTCCGTCAGCATGATGTCCGAGACGAACAGACTGGCGTCGCGGGAGTAGATTTTGATGGTGATGACACTGTCCTGTACGTCCGGCAGCAGAGCGGTGTATTCCGTCCACTCAAAGGAGTCCGAGGTATTGAACAGGTCGATCTCCGTATCGCCGTTGATGATTGCCCGGACATAGGCGTTGTAGGTGGAGGTTTTCTTGGCCTTCACCGTCAGCCGGTAGGCCTGGCCCGGAACGATGCTGTCCACCACCTGGGTCAGCGTGCTGTAGGCGGCAAGCTGGAAGCAGGAGTTGGACACGGTGCTGTTCTTTGTTTCCGCTCCCTGCTGGGCGGTGATCGTCCCGGCATAGGTCCAGTCATCGGAAAGGCCGTTTAAGCCGGCGGAATTGCGGACGAAGTTGATGCCGCCGCTGTACTGCTCCTGCATGGTGAGGGACAGCCCGTCTACCGACTGCTGAAGCTGGGACATCTGCCCCTCGATGAGCCGGAGGTTTTCCTGCTCCTCCGTCAGCTCCCCGGTGACGCTCTCCACCGACTCGGTGAGGTCAGCCACATAACTGTTCAGCCCATCGATGGACTGTTGGAACTGGCTGACCCTGCCGCTGACCTCCTCCAGGGAGTCTGTGGTGGCGTAGGCGCTGAACATGACCTCGCCGCTCTCCAGATCCCACCAGGAGGAACCGTCCTGGGACTGGATTACCCCGGCCTTGATGATGTTGGCGATGAGGGAGCCGGAGGTGATGAAGTCCGCCACGATCTGCCCATCGGCGGTGATGGCGGTTTCATAGGGGCCGTTGTAGCCGCTGCTGGAAAAGCCAAGCCCCTCCACATTCCATCGCCAGACATTGACCGCATCCTCAATGGAGGGCTGGTCAAGGATCAGCAGCTCGTAAGGAAGCCCGGTCTCGCTGTCGGTGTGCAGCACCACATAGCCGCCGGTCTGACCGGTGATGCGGTCGGTGGCGTTCTGGATGGCGGAGTTCATCAGCGCCGGGAAATGACCGGCCTTCTCCGCCGCTTCCTCCGCGCTGGCCTGCGCGTCCGAGACGTTGTTCAGCAGATTGGCCTTGCCGCTGCCCAGGGTGATGGACACATATTTCTCCGCCAGGGTGTCGTAAACCGTGGTGATGACCTTGGCCTTGGCGGTGATGCCCAGGGCGGAATGCCGGATGGTCACAGTGTCGCAGAGGGACACCCGCTCCAGCACGGCGGCATACTCCGGCTGCTTCCACAGCGGCTCGAAGGACACAGTAAGTGCGGGGACTTCTACCCCCAAGGGGTTGTTTGCCAAATAAGTTTGAGCCTTGGTGCGGAGTGCATCCTCGGTGATGGCTTCTTCCTCTCCAAAGTTGTCGGTGAAATCCCGGATGAGGGTCTTGCGCTGGCTCAGGGTGGTGTCCGCAATGGGGAGCAGCACCTCAGTGAGAGTGACCACCGTTTCGCTCCCGTCCTCGGCGGTGATCACCACGTAAGGGAGCAGGTCGGTGTACACCTCGGTGATGTCGCTGTCGTGCTCCAGCTCGGTGAGGTTTTTGCCGTACTCGATTACCACGCCTTTGTGCTGGCCGCGCCCCTGGTGGTGGATGACGTGGAAGTTGTCCCACTCATACTCGCCGCCCCATAGATCCAGAAAGGAACCGGCCACGCCGCCCAGACAAGCACGGACGCTCTGAGGCTTGGCCACGGAGAAGGGTTTTGCCTCGGAGTAGTCCGTCTGACAGGTGAAGCTGTGGGCGGTGGCGGTGTTCTGAAACACACGCTGCATGGCAAGCGCCGGCGAAATGCTCTCGCTGGACCAGGTCAGGGCGGCGATATTGGAGAGGTCGTAGGAGATGTGCTGAGCATACACCGTTACCACGCCATCGATGGGCGTGGTGATGCGGTAGATGCGGAATGCCTGGTCATCTGCGGTATCATTGGGCTTGGCCTTGATGATCCGCTCGGAGGACAGCTCCCCGTAATTCCCCCCTGTGACGGGATATTGGAGCACCAGCTCGTAGGCGCCGTTTCGCTCCTCGGTCACTTCACAAGAAATACAGTCCGCCAGCACGCCGATGCCGTAGGTGGAGAAATCCACCGCGTTTGCTTTGAACAGAACCGGAATCATAGCGTCACCCACCTCGGCTGTACCACCAGGCTGGTCACCGTTCCCACCCAGGAGATGGTGTTGACGCCGGGCTGCAGCCTGGGAAATCCGTCCCCGCTGACCTTGTCGTTCATGGGGGTCGTGCCGGAGTAAAAGTTCATCTGCTCACTGTCGCAGATGATGCTCCCGTCCAGCCCGGTAAAGACCCAGCTCTTGTTCTGACCGCCGCCCTGGATGGTCAGGGTCACCGTCCCTTCCCCGGTGAGGGTGAGGATAGGCAGGGACTCAAAGCTCTCCGGGTTGGTCACCGTGGAGCCGGACTGTGTGAGGGTGATGGTCTCGGCCCCCGCCACGCTGTAGCGGAAGGGCTGGCAGGAGAAGCTGACAGTGAACACGCCGATGCGGTTGAGTTGGTCCTCAATATCCAAGCTCCCGGAGTACACCGCCTTCCGGGTGTAGACGGTATCATAGCTGTCGGACAGTGTGTGATAAGCGTTCTGCTCCCCATAGAGCCAGGCTTTGACCTTGGTGATTTTCTCCGCCAGTTCGGCGATGGACTTGGCGGGCAGGAACGCGGAGTAGGTCACCTGCACATTGGGATAGCGTCCATTGGGCAGGATGAGGTCGCCGTTCCTGCCGGGAATGGACTGGAAGGTCACATCGTACTCCGGGGCGGAAAACACATTCTTGCTCTCGATGCGAAGCCCCATGTCCAGAGACGAGACCCCGTTATACACAAAATAGTTCATGCGAATACCACCCCTTTCCGCTTGGCAAACTGACCGGCGGTCACCATGATCTCATTGGTGAGCTGCCGGATGTCCTCATTGGTGTAGTTGTTGAAGGTGCCGATATTCAGCTGCAGGACGAAGCCGCTCTTCCCAGAGCCGCCGGAAACTGCGGAGGTCATGGCGTTTTCCACGCTGCCCTTCACGGAGAAATCCGTGGGCAGCGCCGTGGTCATATCCTTGGCGAGGTCCTGCATGACCCCGTTGATGTTCTTGCTCATTCCCTCGGCGGCTTTCACCGCCTGACCGCCGTTGTCCTCGATGGAACCGGCAAGGCCCTCCACCAGCATTTCGCCTACCCAGGCCATTTCCTTGGAGGGCGAGTTGATGCCGAAGAAGCCCAGGATACCGTCCCAGATGCCGGAGATCCAGCCGGACACTTTATCCCAGATCCACCCGGCGAGGGACTGGATGCCCTGCCACAGGCCGCGCACCAAGTTAGCTCCCACCTCGGCGATCTGGGAAACGCCCTGGCCGAGGGCCGAGACAATCCCCGTGATGATCTGCGGAACCGCCTTCATGATCTCCACAATGATGGTTGGAAGGTTCGCAATCAGGGATACCAGCAGCTCTACACCGGCCTGGATGATTTGAGGGATGCTGTTGATAAGAGCGTTCACAATGCCGGTGATGATCTGCGGGATCGCCGCCACGATGGTGGTAATGATCTGGGGCAGAGCCTGGATGAGAGACACCAGCAGGTCAATACCCGCCTGAATGATTTGCGGGATGGAATTCAAAACAGCTGTGATGATCCCCTCGATGATTTGCGGGATGGCTGCGACAATGGCGGTGATGATGTCCGGCAGAGCCGCCACCAGCGATGTCAGAAGCTGGATGCCGGTTTCAATAATCTGGGGGATGGCGCCCAGCAGGAAGGTCACGATGCCGTTGATGATCTCCGGCAGGGCCGCAATGAGCACCGGCAGGGCGTTGAGAATGCCCTGGGCCAGCCCCGTGACCAGCTGCAGAGCCGCGTCCAGAATGAGGGGCAGGTTGGCGATAAGGGTCTGGCAGATCTGCACCACCATCTGTACAATGGTGGGAACCAGCTGAGGCAGTGCGGAAGCGATGCCGGAAGCCAGGGTCGCCACCACCTGCATTGCCGCCTGTAAAAGCTGTGGCGCCAGCTCGGTCAGGCTGGTAACAAGCTGGAGAACAATGGACAGGGCGGCTGCGGCCAGTTGGGGCAGTGCATTCACGATGCCCGTGACAAGGGTTGCGATGATATTCACCCCGGCTTCCAGCAGTACCGGAAGACTGGCGAGGATGGCTTCCCCGATGACCGGCACAATGGTGGAGAGCTTCTCCATGAGTACGCTCACCAGACCGGAGATGCCCTCGGCGAAAGTCTCGGCGGCTCCGGCGGTGCCGTTCAGCACGCCCTGCAGCCCCTCGCCCATGAGGGACACGAAGGGAATCATGGCAGTAAGAACATCCGCCGCCATGGTCTTCAGCGTGGTCATGATGGGTTCCGCGATAGCGCCCAGCTGGGCGTAGGCATCGGTAAGAAGTGCCTGGGCGCGCTGGGCTTCCATCACATCACCGTTGAGGGTTTTGTAGTTTTCCGCCGCTTCCTGGTACAGGCCGTTGAGGGTATCGGTGATGAGCGCGGCGCGTTCCTGCTCGGAACTGCAGCCATCCAGCGCCGACTGGAAGGCTTCCTCATTGACGCCGGCCCAGTTCAGCGCGTCCGCCAGCTGGCCGGTGATGGTGCCGGTCTTGGCGGTCTCATTGGCGGCTTCGGTCAAACCTTCGATGGGAAGGCTGTCTCCGAAGGTGGCCCACACGCCGGCGGCGATGTCCGTCCACTGCGCCAGCTCTTCCTCGGTGGAGCAGAGCTTGGCGAGGTGGTTGACCGCCTCCACGCTGCGGTCTTCTTCGCCCAGGATGGCATAGAAACCGGTGTAGGCTTCACCAGCCTGTTCCGCCGTAAAGCCGGCGGTGGTGAAGGCCGCGTCCAGCTTGGCCTGGTCCTCCCGGTATTCCCGTGTGGATTCCGCCAGGTCGAGGAAGCTCTTGGTCAGCCCGGCGAGGGCGGCGCCGGCGGCGGCAACAGCGGCCCCTGCCGTGACCGCCAGCCCCTTGAGGACGGAGCCGACCTTCTCCAGCTTGCCGGACGCCTTGTCGGTCTTGTCAGCGGCGTCATCGATCTCATCACCGAACTTGTCCGTCTGCTGGGCGGCATCCCGCATCTCATCGCCCATGGAGTCGATGGCCCTCTGGTTCTGGTCAAGCTCCCGCTCCATGTTGTTCAGAGCGGCCTGGGCGTTGTTCAGCTGGATCTGCCACTGCTGGGTGCGCCGGTCGTTCTCCCCGAAAGAGGTGGAAGCGTTCTCCAGGGCCTTGCGCAGGGTCTCGATTTTCTTCTTCTGGGCATCGATTTCCTTACCCAGCACCTGGTTCCGTGCGGTGAGGGCTTCCACGGAATCATCGTTTTTGTCAAACTGGGACTGAACGACCTTCATTTCAGAGCCGAGGACTTTGAAGGACTGGTTGATGTCCGCCAGCGCCTTCTTGAATTCCTTTTCGCCCTCCAGCCCGATTTTCAGGCCAAAGTTATCCGCCATCCGTGGTCACCTCCTTCAAATCCCGTAGGGAATCACATCGTCAATGGACAGCTCCCGCTTGGGCTTCGCCAGACCGAGGAACTGCTTGTGGCACTCCCACAGATCCAGCAACAGGCCAAAGGGCAGGAGCATGGTTTGCTCCGGGGTAAAGCCCAGCTGAGCGGTGCCGTAATAGAAAAGCCGGGTAAACAGCTCGGCGTCTGTTACCCGACTTCCACGTTTTTTGAGTCCGTCTCGCTTTCGATATTCCGCTTGGTGCCCTTGTACATGGCTTCCATGATGGCTTCCTTGTACCCAGCCAGCTCGAAGGGAGAGGTTAACAGCTCCACGGCGTCCTGGGTCAGCGGCTCCTTTTTGTCCTCCGGGTGCTGAAGGTTGTGGATCAGCACGCTCTGATTGGCCAGCAGGGTGATAAGCCAGATGATCTCATCAAGCGCCATTTCAAAATTCTCGGACTTCATCAGCCTGTCGCCCAGGTTCTCCAAACCGCCGTAGCGTCCTGCGATCTCCTTGGTGGCGCGGGTAGTGAGTACCAGCTCATACTCTTTACCGCCAATGGTGATGGCGGCGCTTCGCTCCTTGCTCATGGGTCAGCCCTCCTTATGCGGTTTCCAAAGTGCTGTAGTCCGGCTCATACACCTCTTCGTACCAGCCGGAGATGGTGGCGGGCAGCACGCCGATATCGTCCTCGGAGACCTCCGCTTTCCAGGGGTGCTTACCCTGACCGTCCACCTTGTTGCGGCGGGTCACGGTGCCTTCGATGGAAGGGGTGGAAAATTCAATACTCTCGCCCTTGGTGGTGAGGTTGGTGGCGGGGATGCCGAACTTCACCCGGTAGAGCCAGAAGTAGCGGTACTTCCCGTTGGCCTTCTTGGCGCGAAAGCCCACGGCCACAGGGGTGCCGCCATCCTCGCTGGTGGAGACCAGCACCTTATTCCCGTCAATGGTGGCGCCGGTCAAATCCTGGGCAACGGTAACGCCGATGTCATCCACGCCCAGGGTCAGGGTGCCGCTCTGGAACTCCTTGACCACAGCGGCGGCACCATCGTCCGCATACAGCGTAGCTTCCGCCAGTTCCACCGAAAGCTCGGCAGTCATAGCTTTCGCCAGGGGCTGGGGGTCGCCGTAGGTCTCATTGCCCGAAGCGTCCTCGGTGATTTTGGCGTAGTACAGCTTGTCCAAGCCGATCGTAGCCATATCTCATTCCTCCATTTCACCGGCGAGCCGCCGGTGGCAATTCGCGCACCAACAATTCAGGTTACGCAAACTTGCCGCCCGCGCCGCTGCGCCGTTCAAAATTTATAGTTGGTATAGTTTCGCCACGTCAATGGCGTAATGGTGAAAGCCGGTATCATCCTCATGGGCGATATACCGGCGGTCGGTAATGCAAAAATCCGCACCCAGCAGAGCGCGGACAAGCGTATCTTTGATGGCGGTATAGCTGCCCTTCACGAACAGGGACAGCCGCGCCTCCTGGGTGTCGTACCCTGGGGAATTGTCGGCGTGAAGTTCAAAGGTGTCCGCCATGGGCGTGATGACCAGGTAAAGGTCGGGCGGTACGCCGGAAAAGACGCCGGTCTCCACCGGGATCGAACAGGCATCCGCCACCGTTTTCAGTTCAGATAGCAGACTCACAGCTTCTCCACCTCCTCTTCCAGTTTGCGGATCATGGCGCTGGTACAGGCCTTCCGGGACGAGGTCTGGGCAGGTTTGAGAAAGGGTTTCGCCGGCTGGCCGCTCTTGCCGTATTCGATGATGTTGGCCAGCATGGCGTTGCTGCCGCCATCGGAACGCGGCTCGGCAAAGCCGACCTTGATGTTGTGGTTTCCGTCCCTGTCCACCAACGGCGAGGTTAGACCCAGGGAGCGTTCCAGCTCACCGGTGGAGCGGGAGTCATATTTCGTCCCGCTTCCAATAACGGAGGAGAGGTTGCTGCGCACCTTTGCCAGAACGACCTCGCCGCCGGCTTCCAGGACACGCCCGGCGATCTCGTCTGTTTTGCTGCCTAAAAGGGACAGCTTGCGGAGGAATTCCTCCGGCATTTCCACTTTCACCTTAGCCACCGGGCTTCACCACCTTTGCCATGACCTCCAGATACATCCTCCGCCCCTTCACATCCTCCACCGAGGTGATCTCGAAGCGGTCTCCATCGCAGAGGAGCGCCAGGTCAGTGGTGACGGATACACCGGGGATGACACGGAAGCGGAAACGGTCGGTGGCTTCCGAAAAAGCCGCCATGTTTGCCCATCTCTTGCTCCCGTGCCTTCCTTCCCGGTATGCCCGGACGGAGGCCAGGGTGACCTCCTTTTCCGATTTGAAGCCCTCCGCATCCACGGAGACTTCTTTTTTCACCAGGTCAATAAAGGTGTTCATCTTTCCAAAGGACATACTCACACCTTCCATTCCCGGTCAAGCCGGAGAAGCAGATTCACGGTACTCCACACCTGTTGACCGGCCTGCACGTTATCTGCGAAAAAGCCGCCCGTGCTGCCATCCCTGGACTCGTAGAAGTGGGATGACAGCATGATGACGGCTTGTTCAGTGGTGGGCGGCATGGGGTGCTCCTGGTAGTAGCCCGCCGCAATGTGCTGGTAGCTCTCCGCATAGGAGATGGCGGCGGTGATGAAGCGTTCCAGCAGCTTGTCATCGGCGTCATGCTCCAGAATGAGGTTTTCCTTGACCTTCTGCAAAAGCTCGTCCATCATCACCACCGCCTTTTCCTTAAGCAGACGCCTTCTGCGCCAGCACCTTGATGGCTTCCGACAGGATCAGCTTACCATCCACGCGCTGGGTAGCCATGAAGCCCACCTGGCCGGTGGTGGCGAACAGCTCGTTCAGACGCTTGAAAGAGCGGCCCTGACGGTCGGCGATCCAGTAGTAGCTGAAATCGCCGAAAGCGATGGTCTTGGCGCCGGCGGCGATAGCGGGTACATAGGAAGAGGTGTAGACCGGACGGTTCAGGATGGTATCGGGAGTCCCAGCCGTGAGGGAAGGCTGCCACAGGTACTGACCCTGGTTGTCCTTCAGCTTGCGGATGGCCTTGACCGTGGAGTCGTTCATTACCCAGACCGCCTTTCTGCGGTAGGGGGACTTCAGAGAATAGAACAGGTCGATCAGTTCATCAGCGGTAATGGCGGTGGAGCTGGCGGCGGTAACGCCGGTCTGGGCGCCGCCGGTGGCCGCAAAGATGCCGGTGGGCTTGCCGCTGCCATCGCCCACGAAGAAGGCTTCCTCCTCCTTGGCGCCGATGCGGCGGGCAAACTCGGTGGAGATATACGAAGGCAGGTCGAACACACTGTCGTTGAGCAGCTCATCGGACACCTTCAGGAAGGTACCCAGCTTGTAGGCGGACAGAGAGGTCTGGCCGAACACCTCATCGCTCTCGGTGAGGGCGTCCTCCTCATCCAACCAGGCAGCGGAGCCGTGGCTGGTCACAATGGGGATCTTGCGGTCACCGCTGGAGGTCTGGATGACCTTGGCCAGGCGGCGGAACACGTTTTCTTCCTCCAAAGCCTGCACCAGGGTGCGCTCGTACTCGTCCGGCACCAGATAACCGCCCTCGCTGTCGGTGCCTTCCTGCAGGGCGTTGCGGATCTCGTAGGGGTTGCCCTGCAGACGCATGGCGTTCCAGAAGTTCCGCTTGTACTCATCGGAAGCGCGGCCCTTTTTCTCAACCTGCTGCTCGCCAGCGGGCTTTCCGGTGATGGGCAGGCTGACCGGCTTGTTCAGCTCGGCGTCCAGAGCTTCGCGGCGCTCCATCCGGGCGATCTCCTTGCCCAGGTCGGAGATATCCTGCTCCATGCGGGAGTAGGTGGCGTCATCCTCGGCTGACAGGGTGCCCTTGTCGGTACGGTGGGAGTCCAGGAAAGCCTTGGCAGCGTCCCAGGCCTTGGCGCGCTTCTCACGCAGTTCCAAAATAGTCATGGTAGTTTTCCTCCTTTAATGTTTCAAAAGATTGAGCCGCTCATAGAGATCGTCTACGGAGCGGCCTTTGGGTTCCGCCTTGAGGGCGGGTCGGTTGGTTTTGCATTTCTCGGCGATCTTGTCCATGAGGGAATTGACCACCGCCGCTTTGGAGTACAGCATGGTGACCGCCGGGGGTTCCATGTCCTCGATTTCGGCGGAGCGCTTCATCACCTCATCGGCGAAGCCCAACTCCACCGCCTTTCCGGCGTCCATCCAGGTTTCTGCGTCCATGAGGTGGGACAGCTTGGCGCGGGACAGGCCGGTCTTGATCTCGTAGGCGTTGATGATGGAGTCCTTGACGCTGGAGAGCATCTCGATGGCCTTCTGCATCTCGCCGGTGTCGCCCATGGCAACAGTCATGGGGTTGTGGATCATGAGCATGGACACCGGGGACATGAGGACCCTGGTGCCCGCCATGGCGATGACGGATGCGGCGGACGCCGCGATGCCATCGATCTTCACGGTCACATCGTGGGGATAGTCCATCAGCATATTGTAGATTTGAGCCGCCGCCACGCAGTCGCCGCCGGGAGAATTGATCCAGACGGTGATGTTCCCGTCCCCGGCCATCAGCTCCTCTTTGAAAAGCTGGGGCGTGACGTCATCGTCAAACCAGCTTTCCTCGGCGATGGTGCCGTTCAGATACAGCGTCCGTTCCGCCGGAGCCGTCTCCGTCTGGGCTTGATTCTTCCACTTCCAAAAATTCTTCATCGGCATTTTCCTCCTTTCCGTCTCGTCCTCGCAAGCTCCATATCACTCGTTTCCACGCAAGCGTGAAAAGCTCGTTCACTTCGCTGCTCGTCCTCTTCCCACAAAGCCCCTGGCTTTGCGGGAGCCCTGTCAGGTTCGGTATTTGCAAAAGCCCCCGCGTCCTTGAGCGGGAGCATATTGCCGTTGATAAGGTACAGGTCGCCGCCCTCCTCGGCGGGGATGCGGTCGAGGTTCTCCAGCTCCCGGATGTCGTTGGCGGACATCCAGCCGTTCTGCCGACCAATGGCGTACCCGTTCATGCGGCTCTGATAATCGCCGCGAAGCAGCCCCTCCAGATTGAACTTCACGAAATACTGCGATTTCTCATCCGGCAGCAGGAGCGACCGGTGAATGGTCTGCTCCCAGCGGATCACCCATGGGTCCAGCGTGTATTTCACGAACTCCAGAGATTGCTGCTCAATATTAGAAAAGCTCGACTTTTCCAGGTCGCCAACCATGTGGGGCGGCACCCGGAAAATTCGAGCGATCTCATTGACTTGGAATTTTCGCGTTTCCAAAAACTGCGCCTGCTCCGGCGAGATGCCGATGGGCGTGTACTTCATGCCCTCCTCCAGCACGGCGATCTTGTTGCTGTTGGCGCTGCCGCCGAAGGTGGACTGCCAGCTTTCCCGCACCCGCTGGGGGTCTTTGATGGTGCCGGGATGCTCCAGCACACCGCCGGGAGCTGCGCCGTTGGCGAAGAACTTAGCCCCGTACTCCTCACAGGCAATCGCCATGCCAATGGCGTTCTTGGCCATGGCAATGGGACTGTACCCCACCAGCCCGTCAAAGCCCAGGCCGGGGATGTGCAGTACATCCGAGGGCGGCAGGTTGACGGTAACGCCCTTCATGGTGGGCGCGTCTTCGGTGCTGGTGGTATATTGGTAGTAGAGCCGCCCCTTGGTATCCCTGTCCACCACCATGCGGTTTGGCATCAGCGGATAGAGGGCGATGACCTCGCCCTTGCCGTTGCGGATGATCTGGGCGTAGGCGTTGCCCCACAGGAGAAGATGGGTCATGAGCGTTTCCCGGAACACAAAGGAACTCATCTCCGGGTTCGGCTCATCGTGGAGCAGGTGGTACAGCGGATGATCCAGCGCCTTCTCCTTGCCGCCATCCTCCTTGTAGCGGTAGAGGTGCAGCGGAAGCCCCGCCACCGCTTCCGCCAGGATGCGGACGCAGGAGTACACGGCGGTCATCTGCATGGCGGAACGCTCGTTGACGTTCTTGCCGGCGGTGGAGCCACCGAAGAAAAAGCTGTACCCGCTGCCGGATGTCCGGTTCTGGGGCTTGTCGCGGGATTTGAACAAGCCGGAAAAGATGCCCATAATTCAATCACTCCCTTCAAATAAACAGCAGCCCTCTGCTGTCATAGACCGACTCGCTGGTGTCGTTGCCGCATCGGATGGCCCGATCAAGGGCCATGATGGTGGCAACGGCGCCATCGATTTTTTCTGTGGACTTTTCCTTGTCCGGCTTGATGTTCCCCGCCGGGTCGGTGCGGATGTAGATGTTGTCCATCATCCAGCGGAGGACTGGATGGCCCCCATGGGCGATGCGTTCCTCCAGCACCAGTTTCATCAGCTCCTTGGTGGGCGGGGACATATCCTTGAAGCCCTGTCCGAAGGGAACTACCGTGAAACCCATGCCCTCCAGATTCTGCACCATCTGCACGGCGCCCCAGCGGTCGAAGGCGATCTCCCGTATGTTGAACCGCTCTCCAAGCCGCTCGATAAACTTTTCAATGTAGCCGTAGTGGACTACATTTCCCTCTGTAGTCTGGAGGTACCCCTGCCGCTCCCAAACATCGTAAGGCACATGGTCGCGGCGGACGCGCAGGTCTATGTTGTCTTCCGGTATCCAGAAGTAAGGCAGCACGGTGTATTTGTCCTCCTCGTCCAACGGCGGGAAGACCAGCACAAAGGCGGTAATATCCGTAGTGCTGGACAGATCCAAGCCGCCGTAGCAGACTCGGCCTTCCAGAGCGTCCTCAGAGACAGCAAAGGCGCAGCGATCCCATTTCTCCATGGGCATCCAGCGCACCGCCTGTTTGACCCACTGGTTCAGCCGGAGCTGGCGGAAGCTGTTTTCCTCGGCGGGGTTCTGCTTGGCGGACTCACAGGCCGCTTTGACCTTATCGATGCCCACCGTGATGCCGAGAGAAGGGTTGGCCTTCTTCCACACCTTGGGGTCTGTCCAGTCATCCCCCTCATCGGCTCCGTAGATAACCGGGTAGAAGGTGGGGTCGATTTTCCGGCCTTCCAGGATGTCCTTGGCCTTTTGGTGTGTCTCGTAGCAGATCGAGCGGGTATCCGTCCCCGCCGTGGTGATCAGGAAGTAGAGGGGCTGCATCCGGGCGTCCCCGGAACCCTTTGTCATGACGTCAAAGAGCTTCCGGTTTGGCTGGGTGTGCAGCTCATCAAAAACCACGCCGTGGATGTTGAAGCCATGCTTGGAGTAGGCCTCCGCCGAGAGCACCTGGTAGAAGCTGTTGGTGGGATGGTAGACAATGCGCTTCTGGGATGCGAGGATCTTGACACGCTTGGAGAGCGCCGGACACATCTTCACCATATCCGCCGCCACCTCAAAAACGATGGACGCCTGCTGGCGGTCGGCGGCGCAGCCATACACCTCGGCGCGCTCCTCACTGTCCCCGCAGGTGAGCAGAAGGGCCACCGCAGCGGCCAGCTCCGACTTGCCCATTTTCTTGGGGATTTCGATGTAGGCGGTGTTGAACTGCCGATAGCCGTTCTCTTTGACCACGCCGAACAGGTCGCGGATGATGCGCTCCTGCCAGTCGATCAGCTCGAAGGGCTTTCCCGCCCAGGTGCCTTTGGTGTGGCAGAGGCACTGGATGAAGCTGACGGCATAGTCCGCCAGGGCTTTGTCGTAGTGAGACCCTTTGGCCATGAAGGGCGTCGGGGTGTATTTCTTGAGCTTTCTGATGTCCGTCACCTCCGTAAAATGAGCATAAAAAAACAGCCATGCGCGGCTGTAACGAGGAACAGAGCCTTCCGGCTCCATCCCTGCAGGGTGTTATGTCGTGGTTGTTTTAGTTCGCCTTGCTCATCGCCCAGGCCATGGCGTGCCCGTTGTCGATGAAGGTCTCATCCGAAACGCTGACCAGCTTGATGTCGCCTTCGCAGGTGTGATCCTCGGTGGTGAACCGGTACACAGCGCCGTAGTAGCTGCGCCCGTTGGGATCGTAGAAGTACCCGGCGGCGAGGATGCGGTCTCCAAAGGTAAGGATGGTACCCAGGTTGTTCATCAGCTTCATTTCCAGGTTTTCCGGGGTGGTGGTTTCGGGAAGGCGGTAGGCTGCGGCCTTCTGGTCGGTGGTTTTCTTCATGTTCGTGTCCTCCAATTCGGTGCGTTTTCCCTTTCGGTGTACACATATTCGCTCTAAAAACGAATAATAGCAAGTCAATTCGGAGGAATATACTACACAAACATGGCGCTTGGATATTGTGTGGTTTACAGCTTCATTCCGACCGCTGGTAGCGATGAATGACCTGGATAATGGCGTCCTGTTCAGCCGGGGCCACGCCGATGCTGTCCAGAGCTTCCCGTGTGCCGCAGTCCGGGCAGATAAGGGTCTCGTTGTCCAGCCGGGAAAGCGCCGGCGGCTCATGGTAGGCCTTTCCGCAGCGGGGGCAGGCCGACAGGCGGGTGACGTTATCTTCTTTCATTGGGCTTCATCCTTTCTCGGCTGTAGCGGTGGGCTTCCAGGAGCTTGTCAATAGGAAACCCGAAGAATCGGTACCCCTGGCCGCAGGTGCTCAGATAACTGCTGGTTGGGATGCCATAGGGCCGCTCCTCGCGCATGATATACACGAAGGCTCTCCGGCGCCGGAGCTTGCCGGTGCGGATGCCCTTGACGTCCAGCACCAGCTCTTTCTTGTAGTAGAAGCTGGGGAAACCCTCATAGCGGTCCAATGCCAGCTCATCCTGACCGGTGACCTCCCAGACCGCAACGGGGACTGTGCATCCCACCTCCGGCTCGATTGTGAGGTAGGAGCCGGTCTTGCTTCCCTTGAACAGGAGCCGGTAGTCCTTCAGTTCCGAAGTGCCGATGATTCTCGCCCCTGGGCAGCGCCAGCGCATCTGCCGGACATTGAGATTGCTTCCGTAGGCAACGTAGTAGCGTTTCATTTTCTTGACCTTCCTTTCCGGGGCGCATACCCCTTCTACCACCGAAAGCCCGCGTCAGCGGGTTCGGGGGCCTCTGGGCGGCGTCCTTCAAGCGGCGGCTCTGCCGTTGCGGAAGGCCGCGTCACCGGAAAGGCGGCGGGTCAGGATGTCCCGTGCGGTTTCAAACTCCTCGCCGATGAAGCCCAGGCGGAGGAGCCAGGTGCGCATGGCGTATTTGGGGTTCTCGTTCTGCTGGGGCTTGGGGCTGGCGGTGCGCACCATCTTGGCCATCTGGCTGAGGGCCAGGCAAAGCTGGATGTAGCTCTTCAGCTGGCCGGCGTGAAGGCCGTTGCGTTTTCCGTCCGCGGGGGCATCGAATTGGAAAAGCCGGAACTCGACCGTGCCCTTGGTGAATGTGGCGTGGAGGTTGAGCATATGATAGCGGCTGTCGTTGTAATGCTGGCTTCTGCCGTAGTTGGCGCCCTGGCTCCCGTACCAGATGTCGGCAAGGTCGGCCATGGTGGTGGGCTTCCTGCGGTTGAGCTGTTCCAGGAAGCGGGGGTCAACCGTGCGGCAGTACCGGCTCATGCGGTAATGGTCGAGGTTGAGGGCTTCGGCCAGAAGGCTCTCGTGGCTGGCCATGATGTTGGCCAGGTTGCGCAGGGTTTGCGGGGTGTGACCCTTGGCGCCGATGTGGATGTGGACTCCGCAACCCCTGGTGGAGTCGCTCTTGGCGCCCGCTCTGCGCAGCCGGCGAATCAGCTCCTGCAGGGTTTCCATGTCGGCGTAGGTCAGGATCGGGGTGACCAGCTCGCATTTTTCGCTGTCCGGGCCGGAAATGGAAACGTCCTTCTGGAATTTCCACTCGCGTCCCTGGCTGTCCCATGCGCTCCAGGTGCTGTACCCGTTGCGGTGGGCGGTGCTCTCGTAGCGTCCGGTGCCGAAGAACTCGGCGGCGACCTTTGCCGCCCGGCTTCGGTCGATGTTGTTCATCTCGACCTCGACCCCGATGGTCTGCTTCTTCATTTCCTCGATCTGGGTTCTCGTTTTCTCGTTCATGGTTCTGCCTCCTGGTTGGTGTTGTTTTCCCTTTCGGTAGTGTCATATTACCTCTGAAGGCACACTATATCCAGGACTATCTGAGCCATAAACTACACGATCTTGTGGTTTGAAAACTGTGCATCTTACAGCGTATTATACCTCGACCTTTCGGCAGACATCCTCGCCAAAGGCTACGTTCAGGCCGCTGCCGTTATCCCAGGCCACCAGGATGCTTCCCACATCGTCCACGCCCAGCACCGTACCCTTCGTCCCAACCGGAGGGGCCTGGGGATCGTCCATGCGGATAAGCTCCACGCGCGTTCCCGCAGGGTAGCGGGTTCGGAGAAGCGCCAGCGTTTCCTTACTCGGAAGCCGCATCGTCCGCCACCTCCTTTTGGGGAACCGACTTAAATGCGGAGCTGCCGGTCAGGTTTCGCAGCAGGATTTTGCGCTCCTGTTTGAACTCCGGCCCGATGAACCCCAGCCGGAGGAGGAAACAGCGGAAGGCGTACTTGTTGTTCCCGGTGTCCCGCTCCTTGGCGGTAACGCGCTTCTGATTTCTGGCCATCTCGCACAGGGCGCAGATGAAATGGTCATAGGCCTTGACCTCCTCCGGCGTGGGCATTCCGGCAAACCAGGGGAAGGAGACCTTTGTATCGCCAACCTCCACGGGCAGCTCGTCCACCCCCATGGCCTTGCGGATGAGATTTCCCTTCGATGCAATGATGTCCTTTAAGTTCTGCAGCGTTGTCTCGGTGAAAAGGCTGGCTGGCATGGAAATGCACAGCCCATCTACCTCGGCGGGGGCCGACTCCACAGGCTCGGATGCTTCGACCGCTTGCGGCTCGGCTTTGAAGCCCTGGCTGTCCAGCGTTTCGATGAGGTTTTCGATTTCCTCGCTGTCAGCCCGGTCATCGAAGGTGACGCCGCCGTTGCGGTCGATGGTGAAGTAATCCACCTGGTAGGCAAAGCTGGGTGCGCCCAGGTACTTGGCGGAGGCGCCGGTGATTTCGCTGATAGAGGAGACCAGCCGTTTTCTATCGCTGCCGGTCAGGTTGTAACGCAGGGTCATTTCTGATTCCTCCTTGATTTTTGGTAGTCACATATTCGCTCTGCGGCCCCCAAATATCAAGTCAAATAGAGACCTGGGATTGTAGAATTATACGGGAGATAATTGTGTACTGAACACAATGCCGGACAGGACGAACCAGACGCAGGGCAGGGCCACGCCGTTGCCCCACATCTTATATTCCGCCGCATCGGAATGTGGGCTTCGCAGCCACTTGACGATTTGCCGCTCCGTCTTGGGCTTCACGCTGGGGTTGCAGAGCCGCCGGTGTGTCTCCCAGACCTCCGTCCAGAACGCGATATCCTCTCCGGTCGGCTCCGGGGTATCCAGGCCGGAGCACCACCAGTCCGGGAAACCCTGTAAGCGGGCGCACTCGGTGGGAGTTAGCCGCCGCACGGTATAACCGCTGTTCACGGCGGTAGGGTCTTTGTAGTCCCTTGAGAGCAGGGCCGGCGTTTTCTCCTCCTCGACCTGAACATAGCTGTTCATGGTCATGGCATAAGATTTTTCCCGCGCCACCACAGCGATTCCGCCCTGATTGCACCCTGGGTTGCCGCCTCCGGTGTCGAGAGTGCGGGACGTCTGAGCCTTGTAGATCCCGGCATGGGGATTGTCCGACAGCATGGCTTTGGACTGGTCGGAGCAGATGCCGAAAGGCACCGGCTCGAAGAGCGTCTGGTCATTGTTGCAGGAGAGCGTGGCGGAGCGGTCTTCCTGGATGAGCGGCCCTTTGCCGCCGCCCTCGCACCCGGAGCGGATCTTCAGCACCAGCGGCACATTCATGCCGCCCGTCCCCATGCGGGAGGTCAGCGTCTGGATGGTACCGTCATCGGCAATCTTGATGCGGCTGTCGATGGGGTGGCTCTCCAATGCAATCGCGGCGGGTACCACTCCTGCCCGAAGGGTGGGAGCGCGCTCTTGTTCAAACCCAATGCCCCGGCTGTCCGCCGAATGCTCGGTGCAGAAGCCGGCGGCATCCAGCACACAGGGCGGGTGCCCATGGTTTTCTGCGCGGAGGGTGGCGGCGACTTCGCTGGACACATCCATGCAGGAGCCGCCCTGGTCGTTTAGGCAGACGCCTGCCGCTCCAGCGCCAACCGCAGAATCTCCGGCAGCTCTTTGCCACGCGCGGAAGCCCTCCGCAGAATACCCTGACAGGCCTTCGGACTCAAATAATACTTGTCCGGCACCCCAGCCTGCAAAATCCGCGACAAGGTAGATGCGGCGTCTTCGCTGGGGAACTCCCCAGTATTGCGCGTCAAGAGTGCGGTACGCAACGCTCCATTGCTCTCCCAGGTATAGGTCGGCGTAGGGCCAGAGGTTTTTCTCAGGCATAGGCACCTGAGCGCCCGGTTCCTTGATCCCGATGACCGCTTCGAGGACGGCTTTGAAGTCTTCTCCTTTGTTGGAGCTGAACGCACCGGGGACGTTCTCCCACACGATGTATCTTGGGTATCTGCCATGGGTGGCCTCCCTCATTTCCTGAATAATACGGATGGCCTGGTAAAAAAGGCTGGACTGTTTCCCGTCCAGACCGGCTCTCCGCCCGGCGATGCTCATATCGGTGCAGGGGGAGCCGAAGGTGATGATGTCCACCGGCTCGATCTTCCCGCCATCCATTTGGGAGATGTCGCCGTAGTGCTTCATGAAGGGAAGCCGCTTGGTGGTCACCCGGATGGGAAACGGCTCGATCTCCGAAGCCCATACTGGGGTGATCCCGGCAAGCAGTCCGCCCAAAGGAAAACCCCCGGAGCCATCGAAGAGGCTGCCGAGGGTCAAGGTCGTATTCAGTTTCATGGGCGCCTCCTTAGAACAGCGGGATATCTTCCGCATCGTCCCCTGCCACCTCAGCATAGCGGTAGGTCAGCCCATCCCGCAGGAGGGACACCTCATCCGCCTTGCCCACCTGCTCGATGTACCGCTTCACGATGACATCGCAGAACTTTTCATCCAGCTCGATGGTGCGGCAGATACGGTCGGTCTGTTCACAGGCGATGAGAGTGCTGCCGGACCCGCCGAAGGGATCCAGCACGATGGCGTTGCTCATGGAGGAGTTGAGAATGGGATAGGCCAGAAGCGGGATGGGCTTCATGGTGGGGTGATCCTTATTTTTCTTGGGCTTATCGAACTCCCAGATGGTGGACTCCTTCCGCCCGGTGTACCACTGGTGCCGCCCCTTCTTCTTCCAGCCGAAGAGGATCGGCTCGTGCTGCCACTGATAGGGTGAGCGGCCCAGCACCAGGGACTGCTTCTTCCAGATACACGTCCCGGAAAGGTAGAAGCCGGCGTCCGAGAATGCCTTTCGGAAGTTCAGCCCCTCGGTGTCCGCGTGGAACACATAGATGGAGGCATCGTCCGCCATGGCTTCCGCTGTATTCTGAAATGCCGCCAGCAGGAAGTCGTAGAAGGCGGCGTTCTCCATATTGTCGTTTTTGATTTTCCCGGCGCTGCCCTCGTAGTTGACGTTATAGGGCGGGTCGGTGATGACCAGGTTGGCCTTCAGTCCGTCCATCAGCAGAGAGAAGGTTTCCGCCTTGGTGCTGTCCCCGCAGATCAGCCGGTGCCGCCCCAGCGTCCAGACATCCCCGGCCTTGGTAATGGCGGGGTTCTCCAGCTCGGCGTCTACATCGAAGTCATCCTCTTTGACCCCGTCCTTCAGACTGTCCTTAAAAAGGTCATCGATCTCGGCGGGGTCGAAGCCGGTGAGGGACACATCGAAGTCGGCGCCCTGCAGGTCGGAGATGAGGAGCATCAGCTTGTCCTTGTCCCAATCGCCGGAGATTTTGTTTAGGGCGATGTTGAGGGCTTTTTCCCGCTCCTCGTTAAGCTCCACCACCACGCACTCCACTTCGGTGACGCCCATGTCCATGAGCACCTTCAGCCGCTGGTGACCGCCCACCACCCGACCGGTGGCCTTGTTCCAGATCACCGGCTCCACATAGCCGAACTGCTCCATGGAGCGTTTCAGCTTATCGTACTCCGGGTCGCCGGGCTTTAAGTCCTTGCGGGGATTGTAGTCGGCGGGGATAAGGTCGGCGGTGTGTTTGCGCTCAATCAGCATACTTTTCCACCGCCTTTCTCAGCTCCTCGGTCTTGTCGAGGTTCTCCCAGTTGAACTTGTAGCCGTTGAAGTGGCCGTAGGCGGCGGTGTCAGCATAGATGGGAGCGCGAAGATGCAGCAGGGACATGATGGCAGCGGGCCGCAGGTCGAACACATCCAGCACCGCCAGCCGAATCACATCCTCGTCCACCCTGGCGGTGCCGAAGGTGTCGATCTCCACAGCGGTGGGTTCCGCCTTACCGATAGCGTAGGAGATGGACACCTGGCATTCCTCCGCCAGCCACGCGCCCACCACGTTCCGGGCGATGGCTCTGGCCATGTAAGCGGCGCTGCGGTCCACCTTAGTGGGGTCCTTCCCGGAGAAGGCTCCGCCGCCATGGGCGGCAAGACCGCCGTAGGTGTCCACCATCAGCTTCCTGCCGGTCAGGCCGGTGTCAGCAGCGGGACCGCCCTCCACAAATCTGCCGGAGGGGTTGATGAGGATCTCCGCATCCTTGGGGAAATCGAAGCGGTCCAGGATGGGATACAGAACCTCCGAGATGATCTCCCGGCGAAGCTCCTCCAAATCCTTGTCCGCATCGTGCTGGACGGATACCACAATGTTCTTGGCGCCCACGGGTTTTCCGTCCTCATAGGCCACGGTCACCTGGGCCTTGCCATCGGGGCCGATGCCACGGATGGTTCCATCGTGCATGGCATCATCCAGCCCTTTGCAGATTTCATTCGCAAAGACCACCGGGACGGGCAGACGGATCCAGGTCTCCCTGGTGGCGTAACCGTACACGGTGCCCTGGTCGCCGGCGCCGGTGGAAGCGAACACATCCTCGCTGCCGCTATTCCGCACCTCCAGAGCGGAATCCACGCCGCCGGCGATGTCGGGACTCTGCCGGTGAACATAGACGAACACGATGAATTTCATGGGGTTGTAGCCCACCTTGCGGAGGACTTCCCGTACCACCGAGCGGATATTGATCTTCGCCGCGCAGGTGATCTCCCCGCAGACGAAGATTTTTCCCTTGGTGGCCATGACCTCACAGGCGCAGCGGGAATAGCGGTCATGCCGCAGGCACTCGTCCAGAATGCTGTCGGCGATCAGGTCGCACAGCTTGTCCGGGTGACCGCGCCGCACGCTCTCAGCCGTTTTGTATTTTGTCATATCAGTTTCCTTTCCGAGCGGACAGCAGCCGCTCCATCACATCGTCCTGGGGCGTGGCCCCGCCGTACTCGCTGGAACAGTTCTCCTTGACGATCTGGTAGATCTCCATTCACAGGCGGTTGGTCTGGGACATGAAGTTCTGACTCATCGCCACATAGGGACTTTGAATCGCGTTCCCCGTGGTGGGGTGCTTGGCGAGGAAACCGTATTCGGTGATGGCCTCCTCACACTGTATCCAGCGGGCCACGCTCATGGCGTATCGTTCTAAAAGCTGCGGGGAAACGAGAGCGGCGCAGCCCCGCTCCGCCAGCCAGGTCCAGGTCTTTTCATAGACCTCGGCGGCGACCAGTGTCTTGCCATCCTTCTGGGTGGCGGACAGCATGGCTGACGGTTTCGGCATGGGCTGACCTTCTAAATCGGCTGTGTCCTGAAAGTCGATGACAGTCAGCTTCCTTCTGCCGGGATTACCCTCGGCGATTTTGTCTGCGAGGGGCTTCTTCTTTGCGCCGGCACCAGCACGGGCGCCGCCGCGGTTGGTACCGTCTTTGGCCACAGGCTACCTCCTTTCTCGGCCTGGGGTATATACCCCCTTTGAAACCGCGATTTTGTGCGCGAGACCCCCGGCCCGTTGCACGGCCCACAGGCTGTAGAGATTTTTATCCCCCTACCGGGTCAGTGCTTATGCCAGCGGTCCCCGCACTGGGCGTGGATTCTGGCGTGGCAGGATTTACAGAGGGCAACGAGGTTGTCCCGTGCGTGTGTGCCGCCCTCAGAGAGAGGTACCTTGTGATGCACCTCTTCGGCGGGGGTCAGCCTGCCATCCCGCTGGCACAGCTCACACAGCGGATGCTCCTGGATGTACCGGTCGCGGATGCGCTTCCAGGCGCGGCCATACCTGCGGCGTACAGCCGGGTCACGGTCGTACTTCTCGTAGCGTTTGGCTTCCGCTTTAGCGTGCTCCTCGCAGAACCTGCCGTCCGTCAGCTTGGGGCATCCGGGGTATGAGCAGGGACGCTTGGGTTTTGTCGGCACCGTTCCACCTCCCTTCGGGCATAAGAAAAGCCCCACGGGATGGCTCCCTTCGGGCATAAGAAAAGCCCCACGGGATGGCTCCCATGAGGCTGTCCTTGTTATCTTGGCAATTTTAATGATACACTACGGAGCTACTCTCATTCAATACATCGAACTCTCATGTTTCCTGGGGGATGGGAAATTCCCGCAGCGCCCAGTCGTGCAGGCGGTAAATGTGCTGAATGGAGTAGCCCATGTCCACGGCGATCTTCTCCCAGGGCATGAAGCACAGATACCGCTTCTCCAAAAGGAGCTGGTACTCGGCGTCGGGGATGGCTTTCACCCGTCGGGTGATCTCCCGCTTCAAGTCCACCAACTCATCGATGTCGTGGTTGATTTCATTCTGCAGGTCGATGATTTTGACCACCGCTTCCGCCATCCGGGACTCGGACCGGTTGGGATTGCGGGGCATCCCCGTCAGGGTGGCCGTGGCGTGGGTGGCCAAATCGTTGAGAGCCGCGACCTGCTGGATTTTTGCGTTGATCCGGGCGTCCAGAAGCCGGGCTTGGGATAAATATTCTTTCGCTGTCATTTTCGCACCTCCAGATCCGCTTTGACTGCGTCGATCAGAGCCGACTGCGCCCGTTCCTTCTTTTGAAGGGCGGACATGATCCGCTCGTCAATGGTGTTCTTCGTGATAATGTGGTGGATGACCACGGTTTGGGCTTTCTGCCCCTGCCTCCAGAGCCGGGCGTTGGTCTGCTGGTAAAGCTCCAGCGACCAGGTCAACCCGAACCAGATGAGGGTAGACCCCCCGGCCTGCAAGTTCAAACCATGGCCGGCGGAGGCCGGGTGGATGACCGCCACAGGGATTTTCCCCTGGTTCCAGTCGGCGATGTCCTGGGCGGTCTTAATTTCCCGGACGGTAAACCGGGCGCGGATGCGCTCCAGATCGTGTTTAAACCAGTAGGCCACCAGGACGGGTTTCCCATTGGCGGCTTCGATGAGGTCCTCCAGGGCATCCAGCTTGCGCTCGTGCAGACGGAGCACCCGTTTGTCCTCCCCGTACACCGCACCGTTGGCCATCTGGGAGAGCTTGTTCGCCAGAGCCGCCGCGTTCCCGGCGTCCACCTCTTCGCCGTTCAGGGAGAGCACCAGTTCCGTCCTCATGGTGTCGTAGGCTTGCCGTTCCTTTTCAGAGAGGGCGACCTTGACCTCGTTGACCACGCATTCCGGCATATCCAGATAGTCGCCGGCCCGCATGGAGATGGTGATGTCGGAGATTTTCTCATAGATGGCGTCCTCGGCTCCAGGGAGGGGCTTGTAGGAGAACACCACCTGGGCGTTGCGCTTGTCCGGCTGGAAGTAGGCGCTGCGGTACCGGGTGATGAACCGGCCCAGGCGTCTGCCCATGTCCAGCACTCGGAACTCCGCCCACAGGTCCATCAGCCCATTGGAGGAGGGCGTGCCGGTCAAGCCCACGATGCGCTTGACGCCGGGCCGCACTTTCAGCAGTGCGCGGAACCGCTTGGCCTGGTAGCTTTTGAAGGAGGACAGCTCATCGATGACCACCATATCGTAGTCAAAAGGCAATCCGCTGCTTTCCACCAGCCACTGGACATTCTCCCGGTTGATGATATACACGCTGACCCTCTGCAGGAGCGCCGCCTTGCGCTGGGATTCGCTGCCGACCGCAACCGAGTAGGTAAGCCCTCGCAGGTGGTCCCACTTCTCAATCTCACCGGGCCATGTGTCCGCAGCCACGCGGAGCGGAGCGATGACCAGCACCTTACGAACCAGGAAGCTGTCCAGACAGAGGTCGAAGATGGCGGTCAGGGTAATGACGCTCTTGCCAAGGCCCATGTCCAGGAACACCGCCGAAACGGGATGCTCCAGGATGAAGTCCGTGGCGTAGGTTTGGTATTTATGAGGACTGTATTTCATCCAGTATCCCTCCAATCTGCTCTGGGCTGTCAATGCGGTACACCGAAAAGCCCAGGGCTTCCAACTGCTGTTTCCGCCTTATCTGCAAAGGCCGGAGCGCCTTGCCGGGTACCTTCAGCTCAATGAAGGCGATTTTCCCCTTGGGGAGGAGCACCAAGCGGTCTGGCACTCCATCAAACCCAGGGCTTACAAATTTGGGCGCGAGACCGCCCATGATACGGACAGCTTTCACCAGTTTCGCTTCAATGGTTTTCTCACGCATCTTGACCTCCTGTGTTCCGGGAACGAAAAAGTCCCTTTACGCGCGTATATGCGTGTTTCGCGTGCTGATGACCTCTATTTCTTACATCTTTCGATATATAAGAAATGTTAGGAACACAGGAACAAGGATGCCGGTTTTCCTTGCCGCTTATGGGGCTTCCGCCGTTCCCGTGGGGTGTTCCGGCGAAGGTTCCAGAGAGCGGAGCTGTCCCTGGGAACCTGTTCCCGAATTTTGTGCCTGAGCATATCTTCATTGGGAACACCCCTTCGGAACAAAGACGTACTGCGGCCCATAGAGGGGGATGCGCACCTTGCTCTCCTCCCGTTTCCAGCCCAGCCGCGTCAGGATGCCCGTCAGCTCATTGCTGTCGGTGCGGCGCAGGTTGGCCCGTTCCTTGCCGAAGCACTCGCACCAGATCTCCATATTGGACACGCTGGTACGCCGAACCGTCCCTTTCTCCTGCAGGCCGCCGAAGTCGGAGCCGGTGAGGAAGTTGCGGCGTTCGAAGAGGTCCATCTCCGCCCAGCGTTCCGGCAGCAGGGTGTCCAGGTACTCCCGCACCAGCCCCTCGCGCTCATCGGACTCCATGGCTTCCCGCTGCTCATCTTTGGCCAGCGCGTCCATTTCGGGAGAGAGGTAGAGCTTCTCACCCTGCCGCACATACACGAGGGCCTCCGCCCAGATCTGGAGGATCTCCTCGTGGGTCAGGTTCCAGGACTGCTTCTTCCCGCTGCCGGGGGTCTTGACCGGCCAGAAGCGGCGGTTGCCGGTGGTGTCCCGCAGATAGCCGGACTCGGCGTTGGTGGTACCGAAGAACACGCACTGACGCAGATGGGGTGTGGCCCGTTTGCCAAAGGCAGCACGATAGATGTCGTTCTGCCGGGAGAGGAAGGAGCGCAGCGTTTCTACCTCGGCTTTCTTCAGCCCGGCCAGCTCGCCGATCTCCAAAATCCAGTACCCCTGGAGCTTCTCGGCGGCGGTCTTGTCCTTGGTGTCGCCCAGGTTCAAGCTGTCCGAAAACCACTCTCCGGCCAGCTTGGCGATGAGGGTGCTCTTACCCACACCTTGGGGGCCGTTGAGCACCAGCATGGAGTCAAACTTGCAGCCCGGACGCAGTACCCGGCTGATGGCGGCGCAGAGGGTCTTTCGGGTCACCGCCCGGACATAGGCGGTGTCGGCGGCGCCCAGATAGTCCACCAGCAGGGTGTCCACGCGGGGGATCTTGTCCCACTCCGGCAGGCTCTCGATGAACTCTCGGATGGGGTGATAGGCCCGGTCATCCGCTACCTTGGTCACGGCGATATCGTAGTTCCGGGCGGAGAAGGTGCCGTAGTGGGCATCCACATAGCTGATGAGCTGGGCGTCATCGGCGTCCCGCCAGAACTTGGATGGATGCTTCCAGGGTACCTCGCCCTTGATTTCCATCCCGTCCAGGAGCTGGTTAAACACCACGCCCTTGAGGTTGGGGTCGTTCTCCAGAATGAGGGTCAGGTTGTGCAGGGTGTTCTTCACATGGCCGGATTTATCCAGCTCCAGGCCGTTCTGCCAGTCCTCATCGGAAAACTCGGCGCTGGCCTGGGCAATGCGCTCTTCGGCGAAGACAGCCTTGACCTTATCGTCCGCCAGGGCGAAGTCGCCCATGGCCTTGAAAGAGGGTAGCTTGCCCGGCGGGGTGTCCAGCCCCACGTTTTCGTCCAGCTCCCGGAATTTGTGGAGCCGGACCAGGTCGAAGGCGTTTAACAGCTTGCCGCAGACCGGGTCGGTGGCGTGATGGCTGTAAGCGAATTTCCCATCGTACACCACCACGCCGGCGGCGGAGTCGGCGGGGATATAGTCGTACCGTCCGTTCATGGAGGACGGTTCGTAGACATCGGAGAGGAAGGTTTCAATCGCTTCCTCAATGGTATAGGCGCGGCAGAAAGCGCCCACGATACCGGGCTTTTCCAGAGGATCGGCCTGCTGGGTGATGCTCCGGCGTACCGCTTCGGACTGCCGGGAGGAAACCGGCCAGGTGGAGACGTCACGCCAATCGGCGTATTTGGCGAGATAGGCGTCCGGGTCCAGCAGAGGACCATCCTTGGTCTTGTAGAAGAATTCGCCGTTTGCGGAGGTGGAGGGCCAGTACATCAGGCGGCAGGCTTCATAGGTGGTATCGTCAAACAGGTCAATGCCGATCTCCTTGGCCACCATCCGGGCTACCGCCGGATACTCCTCCTCGGTGATGTCGCGGGCCAAGGGGATGATCATGCGCAGCCGGGGATGCTCCGGCGTGTGTTTATGGGTGGAGTAGACGCAGCACTGAAAGTCATGGAGTAGGTCGATCTCGTCCCAGATTCCCGGCTCACCGTAGTCCATGTCCAGGGTGAGCATGGAGCGGCAGAGCACCATGCCGTTTTTACGCCGGCCCTCCCGGAGCTGACCGCCCACGAAGCCGCCCACGTCCTTGATGTTGTCCTGGGCGCCCTTCTTCAGCTTGCGGTATTCCTCCACGGTTTCTGTGGTACGGATGGTGGAGCTGACCCTTTGGCACAGGTCCTCCCAGGAAATATCCCGATTTTTCCATTTCTTATCCATGCGGCTGTTGCCCACAGCGATTTTCATACGGACACCTCCTGGCAGTTCTCGGTAAAGTAGCGGATGGTCTGGCCTTTGCGCTTGGCCTTCTCAATCTCGATGCCCATACCCTTGGAGATGGTTTCTCCGAACACCCAGAGCTGGGCGCATTTGGTGAGCAGGACGATGTCCATGAACAGAGCCAAGTCCCGCTCTCTGGGGTTGGCGTCATCCATAAACCGGGGAAAGTACAGGTGGGGCGCGATAGGGATATACCCGGTGTCCACGGCAAACCGGCAGTAGCGCGCCGCCTTTTCCTGGTTGCCCTCCAGATCCCCGGAGAGCGGAGAGCAGATGTAAACCACCGGACGGAACGAGTGGAGCTTGCGCGCCTCGTTCTCGATCCTGGTCAGAGCTTCGTAGGGTGTGGGGTCATAGTAGCCCTCACAGTTGTATTTGTTGATTCCCATAAGGGTCACCTCAGTCTTTCTGATAGAAGTCGCAGGCATAACCGTCTGCTCGGAGCAGCAGCCCTTCCGCCCAGGCAGGGGTCTGGCCCATGATGGCGCAGATGTCATCCAGGGATGTGTCCACCGGGGCTTCAATGACCGCTTCGTCATGGACGTGCATCACGATTTGGTACCCCGCCGCTTCCAGCCGGCGCATAGCTTCCACCAGGATGTCGCGGGCTGTGGCCTGGACGATGTTCTCCACGAATTTGGGGCCGTAGCTCTCCAGCCGCAGCCACTTTTTCTGTTCGCCCACACCTTCGTAGGTGACGGACTCGCTGCCATAGCGGTTGACGCCCATCTTTGGCTTCACATACACCAGCTTTCTGCCGGAGGGGAGCACGATGAACATCATGCCGCTTTGGTAGAAGAAGCGGATGCCGTGCGTCTCGGCGGGGACTCTGGCCCGGACGCAGGTGGCGGCGGCACGGTCTACATCCCACCAGAACTTCACGATGCGGTGGTTGGACTGCCGCCATGCGTCCACCAGGGGCTTCAGCTCCTCCTCGGTCAGGCCGTAGTTCAGCGCACCCATGGCTTTCAGCGCCCCCACCGAGCCGCCGTAGCCCAGGGCCAGCTCTGCGATCTTGCCCTTCTGCCGGAGATGGCCGTTGACACCGTGCTTGACCACGGGGACATGGAACATCTGGCTGGCAGAAGCGCAGTAGATATCCCCGCCCTTGGCGAACACATCCTGCCGCCACTGCTCCCCGGCAATCCAGGCGATGACCCGCGCTTCGATGGCCGAAAAATCCGCCACGAAGAAGCGGCATCCCGGCTTGGGGATAAAGGCGGTGCGGATCAGTTCGGAGAGCACCAGCGGGACGGAGTCGTAGAGCAGCTCCACGGCATCAAAGCGTCCGTCCCGCACCAGCGTCCTGGCCTGCTTCAGATCGGGCAGATGGTTCTGCGGGAGGTTCTGCACCTGGATGAGCCGCCCGGCAAATCTGCCGGTTCGATTGGCTCCGTAAAACTGGATCAGCCCACGGGCGCGGTCATCCGGGCAGACCACCGACTCCATAGCGGTGTATTTCTTGACGCTGCTCTTGGCCAGCTCCTGCCGCAGGGACAGCGCCAGCTCCACCTCGCCCTCCGCATGGGACAGAAGCTCCAGCACGGACGCTTTGGAGAGGGACTCGGCTTCCACGCCCTTTTCTGCCAGCCACGCTTTGAGCTGGGCGGGGCTGTTGGGGTTCTCCAGCCCGGTGACCGAGCGGGCCTGTTCCAGATGGGTGTGCTTGAACCGCTCATCACAGCGGATGGCCTGGGCCACCAGGGCGCGGTCCAGCAGGATACCCCGGTCGTTGATGCGTTGGTCGAGGTGGTAGTTCTCCCATTCTTCCTGGGAGACCGGGAAACGGGACAGCTTCTGCTGGATGGACATCTCTGTCTCCACATCCCGGAGGTTGTAGGCTTTGAAGGCGGTCCACTTCTCCGGCGCATCTGTGGGAAGGCGGCGGAAGGCAGAGCCGTCCCTGGCCTTCGCCGGCGTGCAGAAATAGCGCACCAGGTCTTTGCCCTCCTTGAGCTTCTGCTTCTCCAGACCCAGCACGGCGCCGGCCCCTTCCAGAGAGAGGGGCAGACCCAGGGTAGCAGACCACACCATGGTGCAGTACCAGGAGTCGGGGTCCAGGTATTGTCCAACAGGGTACCCCAGGTACCGGGAGAGACACACCCGCTCGAACTGTGCGTTGAAGGCCCACTTGGACACCGCTGTGTCGGTCAGCGCAGCCAGCACATCGGCGGGGATGCGTTCGCCGGCGGTGAGATCCACCACCCGGACGGGGCTGCTGTCCACGGAATAGCCGAACAGCAGTACTTCAAACTCCGGGGCTTGACAGTAGCGGTACACGCCGCACTTGGCCAGCGGCTCCGGGGAAAAGGTTTCAATGTCGATGGATAGCGTTCTCATAGGACCTCCTTTCCTGCGGCATAAGGGCGGCAGAGGTCGCCCTCCGCCACCCTCGCCGGATGGTTGTTAGGAAAGGAAATCGTCATCGAAATCGGTGGAGAAGTCATCGGCAGCAGAGGAACGACCGCCCAGAGGTTCACCGTCCCGAACCTTCTGGATGTTGCCAAGGCCGCAGGCGATGCCGCGATTGCCGTTGGAGTTGAAGGAGTAGAAGTTGATGGACACACGGGCGTAGCAGCCGGAGTAGACTTCGGCGCGATCCAGGATGGGCTGCACGGAGCGGTCCACGATCTGAGGTGCGGTGGTGCTGTTGGCGTTGACGAAGAAGGCGCCCTTGTAGGCTTCATCGTCCCGCTCCAGATCACCGTCCCGCAGGGGGAGCTTCAATGCGGCCTTGTTGGGGATCTTACCGCCGAACTTGGCGGCACCGTCCTTGATGGCGGCGTCCACGGCAGCGTTGATGGCATCAATGGTCTTGGTGTCGGTCTTGGGGATAATGAGGGAAACGCTGTACTTGGGGTTGCTTCCATTGATGGAGGCCGGCTCCCAGACATTGGCGTAGGACAGGCGGACAACTCCGGTGACCACTTTGGTCGGGTTCTTGTGATTGGCAGACATATCGTTATACCTCCATAATTTCAGTAAATTCTTGGGCGGCATCCATGGTGGTGATGGCCGGACGCCGGTCGGATACCGGAACCAGGGTCGGCCTGCCCTTGGGCTTTTCGACCAGGCTGCCGAGGATCTCGGCAAAGGCCTTTTTACCCATGAGCTTCTCCATCTCGGTGATGGGGATGAGGGTCTTCTTGAAGATGTCGTGGTACCCGGCGGCGTTAGCGGCGCGGATCACGGCTTCCTCGTCTGTGTACTTGCGGTTGGTGCGGCTCTCCACCAGTTTGAAGCCATGCCACACCTTGCCGTGGTGGATGGCGGCGTCCTGGGCGTAGGCTTCGATCTCACCGGCCCACTTGGTCAGGCCGGGAAGCCGGGAGAGTATGTCCTCGATCTCCGCATCGGTAAGAAGCGGCGGCATGGCAAACTCGTACTTGGCGAGCTGGAGCTTGGCTTCCGCTCTGGCGCGGCATTTCACCGCCGCTTTGCAGAAGGTACACCAGGGGCCAGGGACATAGTCCCCTTCACCCTGGTAGGCCATTTCCGCTTTGGGCTTGAGGGTGTGTTCCGCCCACTCCATGAGCTGCTCCACGGAGATGGTCCAGGTGGACACGTTCTCCCGGCGGGGCTGGTAGATGCTCATGGCAACCTGGGCGATGTCGTAGAGGTGGTCGAACTGCCGGAGGGCGCCCAGGGCGTACAGCATCATCTGTGGATTTTCCTCCGCGTCCACCAGGACGCCCTGCCCGTACTTGAAATCAATGATGTGCAGGAGCTTGTCCGCCACGATCAGGCAATCGCCGGTGCCGAACCCGTCCGGCACATAACAGGAGAAGTCCAGCCGCTGTTCGATGAGGACGAGGGGATCGGCGCAGAGCATCTTAGCTTCCTCCAGCTGCTCCAGCACGAACTCCACATACCCATCGGTGTGGACGTCCATTTCATCGCAGTCATACGGGCTGACTGGTTTCCGGGAACGAATCTTCAACGCCTTTTTGAGCTTGTGCTCGGCGAGAGCATGGGCGGCGGTTCCTTCGGCCGCAGCCTCCGTCTCCCGGTCGGCGAACTCCAGCTCCAGCCGCGCCGAGGGGTTGCAGTGGAGCCATCGATGGGCGCCGCTGGCAGATAGAACGGCGTGTTTGGAGGGCGGCATCAGAGCACCTCCGCATCCTTCAGCAGAGCCGGGTAGTGCTTGGGGTCTACCGCCGACAGCTTCGGAGCGCCGTACTTCTGCAGCAGTTCCCGGACCGCTTCGGTCTTCCCGTCATGGCTTTTTTCAGCCAGCACCGACCGAACCTGCTCCAGCGTGACCGCCGGCTCCTTGGGAGAAGGCGGAGCGGCCTTCTGTACCGGCTCGGCTTCTGGGGCGTCTCCCTGGGTCATGGCCTCTGCCAACGACTGGAGACTGTCGGCAAGGGAGCGCATACCCTCCACTACATCCAGGAGGAGCTTGATCTTACTCAACTGTTACACCTCCCTCCGGCAGCTCGGTGATGTCCAGGGATTCCACGGTGTTGCCGGGAATGAGGATCATCACCCGCTCTTTGCGGCCCAGGAGCCGGGTGAGCATCTTCTCCCGCAGCGTCACACTGCGGCATCTGACCACCCCGCCGTTCTGCGGCTCCTTGGACACGCTGATCTTCAGCTTGTGCCTCATGGCGTTCATCCTTTCTGGAAGGCTGCTTTCTCGCTCCTTCCGATATACGGCCAAGAGAAAGGCTGATTATGAGGGTCACCTCAGAAGTTTTTTCAATTTTTTCTTCACGGTCTGCAAACGGTGGGAAATGGCGGACTGCGTCACGCCCATCCGGGCGGCATAGTCGTTGACGCTCACGTTCTCAAAGTAGATGGCCTGGACCATTTCCTGTTGGTCGGGGGTAAGCTGCTGGATGGCGGTGCGGAGACACTCTTCATCGGTGGGGCCGGCAAAGAGGGCTTCCAGGCCGGAGTCCTCCACAGCGTAGTCCATGCCTTCGTAGACCTTGCCCTCCAGCGAATAGTGCCGGCGGGTCTCCTTGTGGTCGTTGTTGTACTCCTGCCGGTCCAGGTCGATGAGGATCTCGCCCCAATCATCGGAGACATCGATAGAGATGGTTTCGCCGTTGGAAAAATGGTAGCGGTACGCAAACATAGTGAATGCCCTTTCCCGACGAGAAAAGGGCATCACAAAAGGCCAAAAAACTCGCCGTTTTTTTTAACGGGAGCCTTTGGCTCATTTTCAAACACTGGTTGTCTGTGGTTTGCTGATTACATGATAGCAGCTGGATAGGAAGGACGTCGGACATGGCGTGTCCGGCAAGAAAAAAGAGCCGGGGTACGGCAAATAAGCAGTTATACTGCTTCATTTGCTGTACCCCGGCTCGGCGGTGGTCTGCTCTGGACCCCTGATGGCTCAGTCGATACGGCTTTTGGATCTGAACTTGTGTGATGCTCCTTTGACTGCCCTGGTCGGGTAAGCCTCCATCTTGTCGAAATCGAAGACGGCAAACTTTCCGCATCTGGGGCATTTGTAGGAAGCTCGGCCATGAGAACTTTCATAGGCTATTGCTTTTTCTTTAGGGCAACAGGGAAACGGAATCTGTCCCTTCAATTTTTCCGCTGTGTTCATCTATGGCATCAGGCTCCTTTCTGTAGAAAATAGTGGCGAATGACTTACTTTTTGTCTAATGAAATATCTTCATCAGGATAGTCTTCATAGGTGATAAGATCCTGAGGGTCACTAATGTTAAGCCAGTTCATCAGCCTTAGAAGGTTATGCCCATCTGGAGTTGTTTCTCCGCTCTCCCATTTTTGGTATGTGCGCACAGATGTCCCAATGGCATAAGCCACATCGGCCTGTGTCAATTTGTGGTCGATTCTGGCCTGCTTTAGTGCTGTGTGGTTAAACTCCATCGTCTGTGGACCTGCATAGATTTGTCTCCACATCAGCGGTTCCGCATCAATTTCAGGTAAGTTATCCTCCGTTTCTACGTCATTATCTTCATAAAACTCACGAATGTGAATTTTAGTTTTAGGACCAAGTACTATCCGTAGTTCTCCACAGCGAGATTTTTCGGCGGAAAACTCAATAGCCGTTTCATTCTCAACACGAATAGTAGTCCATCGCAGAATAGGTGCGCCGCTTTTATCACACGGGAAATTGCCGCGAAATACATAGGTATCGTCTATACGAGTATAGTAGGTGATAATATAGTCCTTTAATGGGCGGTATAAAATGGGCTTTAGCCCCGATGCCTCTAAAGCAAAGTTATATGCTGAAATAAACCGCTGAGGTGTGTAGTCTGTCCATCCCAATTCGAGACACAGATGAAGATAGTGTCTCCACATGGGAAAGGCATCCCTACTACTTAAGCCGCGTTCCTCTAAAACCGAGGATGCAATGACAGCTCCAAGACCTGCTCCTTTCTGATTTGGATGAGAAGGTGTAATGAATTGGTCACTAAGATAATCATAAATTGTGGCTAATGGCAAACGAAGGTCATAAAACATCCACTCCAAATCGACATAAAATGCCTCGTAGTAATCCGCAGTTATCTTTTTACTATGATCGACTGGAAATATTTTAGACAAGCCTGTACGCTTATCACCACCAAACGGTACTTGAAAAAAATAGAAGGGAATCCGGCGAATAAAAGTATTCCTGTCTACAGCACTATAGGTGGTCTCATTAATAAAAGTAGAATATCCTCTTGAGCCAAAAGACCGTTTGCTTACTTTAGAGCAATAGGAAAATACATCCAACTTAATTGTTTTATGCTTCTGTAAATACGTCACCAGTTTTTCTCGGTCAATGCGATAGGGATCTGTATATTTAGCAATAACGGCAATCTGGTCATCTGTTAGTTTCATCCTGCTCACCTCACACTCATATAGTAGCACGAAGAAAATGGGTAATCAAGACGAAAGATTAGTCGCCTTCCCCCGTACAATTCTGAATTTTGAGCGAAGGAGAGATTTTGATAGTTAATGCCAATTTATCACATTAATTTAAGTCTGCTTCGATGGCATATAACTCGCTGAAAACATCTGGCAGGTCGCTTGGATTTAGCTCCCAGGCATTTTGTGCGCCGTAACGATTAAAGACAGAATCAATCACCGCTGGGTCCAATTGAGACTCGATAGCATCCAGGGTATTTTCAATATTTATAATCCAGTTATTGCGTTCACTTCTTGTCACTACTTGTTCCTCCTCTGAGATTAAGTCCATCTGATTATCCGGACCTTGCTGACTATAGAATAGCAGCTTGGAGGAGGGAAAGTCGGACATGGCGTGTCCGGCAAGAACGCTGAAGACGCAAAAAAAGCCGAAGCTATCGTTATTTCCATTCCTGGAATGCGGATAACTCCGGCTTTAAAAATTTTTGTTTTTGGGAACCCCTGTGGTTATGGGAATTCCCGGGATTGGACACAGCGTGTCCGGAAAATCATTTTAATTCTACATCGAATCCAGCAAGATATGCTTGGGCATCCTCCACTGGTTCGTTATACTTTACATTCAACGCTTCCTGGTACCAAAGGTGTGTGGTGTTGCCTGGCATCAGCTTTACGCCAAATACTTCCAGCAATCTATAACTAATAGTCGGTGGTAGATTCAAGCCGAGACAAATTAAAACCGCCGTCTCTAAGTTGGGAGTATTTTCGCCATTGACAATTCTCCTTATGGTGCGCGCATCTCTGTTGATTGCAACCCCCAAATCCATATTACTCATTTTGCGCCAATCCATCAGCAACTTCATACATTGAGAAGGGTTTTCGGTCATCTGCATCCGAATTCCCATTTCCTCTTGTTTTTCCTGCTGCCGGAAGGCTTTTTGCTGGTCTTTGGTTTTTGCTTGGAAATCCTCATTGTACGAAATATTAAAGGTATAGGCTCCTTCTTCGCGGTTAAGGTAGCAAACGGTGTAGTAGTCGGTGCCAACCTCCCCTTTAACCTCCATATCAAAGACCAAGCAGCACTCGTCCATATGAGAACGAGCATACGGGGTCAGCTGAAGGTGTCCGTCCTGTCTCTTTTCCACATATAGCGGAGCCTTAAAAACATAATGGTTTTCGAGGAAAAGGTAATCGCCTTCTTGTGTGAGGGAACGAAGAGCTGGGTTGACAAGCCGTTGTATGGCGGCATCCTGACCGCTGATGGTAAAGGTTTGGTTTCTGGCAATTGCACCCTTGCTATAACTATGGGGCGGGACATAATGGCCGTCCACAAAGGTAAAGGTGCCAACAGCCGCTTCGAAGCCCAACTCTACCATGCGGATTTTAGCCGCTTGTCTGGAAACTACAAAATCCACATGAAGCTGCTCGATGACCGTCTCCATGACTTCAATTTCATGGTGGGCGCCCATTTCGCGCATAAATTTTGCGATGTAGTCTGATGCCTTTGCTTTAAATGGCCCTGCTGGCATCTGGATACGAGGTGTCAGCCGATTGGCTTGCTGTTCCATTCGAGCGGTTGCCAATTTTGACATATTGGCCCGTGCGCCGCCGACTACCTCGCAGGTAATACCGTGGGCCTGATCGTTATACAACTTTTCCAGCATGAAAACCTTTCGGTGCTTAACCCAATGCACGCACTCATGGACGATGGTATTGTTTGCCGAACCCAGGTTACGAAGCAAGTACATCTGAGGATCGACAACAATCGTTTTTGCTGGGACATGGACAGTTATGGACTGGTCATGTTCAGCATCGTACATTTCTGTATCCGCTTCCAAGAAGAACAGCTGTCCAAAGATCGATCCCTCTTTATTAATGCGATGCGTTGTAACTGACAGTTCCAAACGCTCTGCCAGGATGTTCGGATCGACATAGACAGGGGGCTCTCCATATTTCGTTATGCGCAGGGCTTCGCGGTAGTATTCTTCCAGGAACTCTGTTGCAACCTTTTCATACTGTGCCGGGGGAATATCTGGCACGAGTGCATCGGACATAGAATTTGGCGGCGGATTGCGCTTGGCATAAATTTCAATTTTATTAATAGCCCAGTCTTCGAGTCCTTTGGAGAGGTCGCCTTCACATGAAAAACGAAGCCATGGATAGCTTGTATCCTCACTGTCATTGTGGCGGCTAACCATAGATACAGCGACTTCTAATTCCAGCCCAACGTCAAATGCAATACGATCTCCGGGAAGGTCAGAGACATAGACTCGCTGCACCTTAGCGTCAGCCAGCTCGTAACTATCTATGGTGGGCACACGGATCGTTTCGAGGTTCATCTCGCGCCAATGCTCATCAAGGTATTCTTTGGCGGCATCAAATAATCCGTTGTAGCATTTGTTGCTGACATATTCAAAAATCGATCTCACAGCCGCCACTAAAAATTCCTCCCGTGCTTAAACACCAGTTTCTGATAACATTTTACACTGCTGGGGCGTGAATAACAAGGATAAGAAACGCAAGGCTATGATGCTATGCGCAACAAAAAGCCTGGCAGATGATTTTCACCTGCCAGGCCCAGTAGCTTAGTCGTTTACGTCCTCATTCTGCCTTGTGCTGGTTAGTGCGGCGGCAGCGGCGGCTTCTTTCTGCCGCTTAGCAGTCCATCCGCCACGAGGAGAGGGCCGGAAGGCTGCGCCCAGATCGTAGACGAGTGCCTGCTCATCAGCGAAGTAGATGCCTGGAACATTCCAGTTCTCATTATCCGACCAGTTCGCCATCTTCCGGATCAGATCCACCACAGCGGCGGCGCTGATCTTGATGGCATACTTCTGCCGATCCTCCGGCTTGGAGAAGGTGATGGCATTCGGCGCATCCTCCTTGCAGACGCGGATGGCGAACTGCTTATCCTTGGGATTGACAAGCACCTGAACATACGGAGCGTAGTGCAGTTCGGCAGCGGTCTGGACATTGAACTTTAGGGCGTTTCCGGTAATGGTGACCACAGAAGCGGAACGGGTCTTGATAAGGTCAACGACAGTAAAATTGCTGAGAATAGACATAGTGATTACTCCTTTGAAATCGTAAAGTTTTCATCGTCCTCCAGTAAGGGGGACACGGCGGGTTCGGCCTGTGTGGACAGCGTTTGGAACAGGGACTCAATGTACTCCGTCTCCCAATCCGGGTTGACGATCAAGAAACCGGCCAGAGGGCCTTTCACGATGTAGCGGGGCTTTCCGCGCCGGGAGCGGTTTTTCGTGTATCTCCGCTCCTTACGGATCTGCTGCGCAGTCAGCCAGTCACTCTTATTGACAATGGGATCGTGGTGGCCCTCGATAAAGTACTGCGTTTCCAGTCCATTGTTCTTCACGCTCTTATGGGTAAAGAAGTCTATCGTCACTGTTTTTTGACACAAGGCATCTCCACAGTATTTTTCGTTGCGGAGGATGCCAAGGACGCTGCCGGGACTCCAAGACGATAGGCCCTTGACGGTGGGTATGCCGCTCTTTGTAAGAAAATCTGCAATCTGAGGGGATGAGTAGCCCTCCAGATAAAGACTGTATATGGTACGCACCACATCCGCTTCGTCCTCATCGATCTCCCAGGCACGCCCCTTATAGCCGAGGAGCGCCCAGTTGGGATAGACGCCCAAGCCCTGCGCCCTGCGTCTCTTAAAAGACCACTTGAGGCTGTTGGACTTCTGCTCGGATTCGCTCTGGGCGACTAAGCTCAGAACGGTGATGATCATGTCGCTGCTCTTATCCAGGGTGTTGAGCTTTTCCGCTTCGAAATAGACGCCCACGGGCGGGTCCAGCCTGCGGAGCATATAGATGTAGTTCAGGCTGTCCAGCACATTCCGAGCAAATCGGCTGACCTGCTTGGTGATGATCAGGTCGATTTCTCCCGCTTTGCACTTTTCGATCATCTCCAGAAAGTGCTCACGGTGGAGGACCGAGGTGCCAGAGATGCCTTCATCCGCAAAAATACCTGCGAACTCCCATTCCGGGTTTTCATGGATCATTTTTGTGTAGTTCTGCACCTGCAGCTCATAGCTGGTTGCCTGGGTGTCCTCATCGGTGCTGACACGGCAGTAGGCGCAGACGCGGAGCTTCTTCTTGGTTTCCTCGGTCACCAGATCCCGCTTGGCGGGAATAATCTGAACCTCCTTCTGGGGGCCATTGGTGTATGCGGTGCGGATAGCGTCCTTCTGAGCCTGTCGGTTTTCATCGCTGCGTCCACGGGGGCGAAGTGGTGTTTTCTTTATGGCAATACCGCACAGAAAAGTAGGCGCGATACTGCCAGAAGTGATATAATAAGACCATGGATAAACAGATGACAATGTCTGCGCTTAGTGATGAGTTGGCGCAGGTACGGACAAAGAAGAAAGAATTTCTAGCCCAGATCGAGCGGATCGTCCCGTGGAAGGAATGGCTTACGCTGATCCAGCCGTGCTATTACAAAGGAGAGCGCGGCAATAAACCCTATCCACTGGAGACCATGCTGCGGTTGTATCTGCTGCAAAATCTGTATGACCTGAGTGATGAAGCAACAGCGGCGGAGGCAATCGACAGCCGGGCATTTTCAGATTTCTGCGGCGTTGATTCCAGCAATCAGGTGCCGAACGGAGATACCATTGGCCGCTTTCGGAACCTGCTGGTGAAGAATGGACTGCAGGAGAAACTGTTTGCACAAGTTGTTACCGCGCTCACTGAACAGGGCCTTATCCTGAAAAAGGGAACGATCGTAGATTCCACCATCATTTCCGCGCCGTCTTCCACCAAGAACAAGGAGAAAAAGCGGGATCCGGATGCACATCAGGTCAAGAAGGGCAACACATGGCACTTTGGCTATAAAGCGCATATCGGCGTAGATAAGGACAGCGGACTGGTCCACACAGTGGAGGCGACACCAGCCAATGTCCATGATGTGACGCAGACTTCATCCCTGCTGACCGGTGAGGAAGATGTCGTTTACGGCGACAGTGGCTATCTTGGAGCCGGGAACCGTGAGGACGCGATCGTTCGGAACAAATCCGGACGCAAGATCAAATATAAAATTAACCGACGTCCATCTCAATTAAAAAAGCTGAGCAAGAGCGGCCAGTATGCTGCAAAGAAAGCAGAACACGCAAAGTCTTCTGTTCGGGCAAAAGTAGAGCACGTATTCGGTGTCGTCAAGAAACAACTGCAATTTCGAAAAACGCGATACCGAGGGCTCGAAAAGCAGCGAGCCAAATTCAATATCATGTTCGCATTGGCGAATCTGCTTCTGGCTGACAGGCCCTGCCTGGCGGCTTGAAGTTGTGCGCTCTCGCGAAGAAATGCGCCGGGAAGCCTATGGTTTCCTGCCTGATGGGTGATTCGACAGCGCTTGCCTCAGCAATTGTGCGGTGCTGCCTTAGGTATATACGAAGTTATACAAAAGCGTATTTCTCTAATCTGCCTCAGAAAATTAGGGACCATAAGCTTTCCTTTTTGTTGCATACCAGAGTGAAAATAACTGCTTCCTTACACTATCAAAGTATGACAAAATTCTCCTTCAGAAAATTTTAAATGTAATTATATCGTCAGAAATTAAAATTATTTGTCATTTTTTGATAGAAATTGTAAATTTATTTCTACAAGCCCGTAGAAGCATTGACTTTTCTACAAGGTTGTAGTAGAATTAAATCATCCAAGGTAGACGTACTTTGGGTAAGGAGGAAGTGTTTATGGATCGATCCCAAAAACTATCTGAAACTGAATACGAAATCATGGAGGTGTTGTGGAAATCACAAGTTCCCATGTCTTCGGCGCAGCTTGCATCGTACTTTGCAGAACGCCACAACAAGGAGTGGAAGCCATCAACTCTTGCAACTTTTCTGTCTCGGCTGACGCAAAAGGGGCTTATTACTTCTCAGCGAGAAGGTAGAGTTCCTTATTACCGGCCTATCAAATCCCAGAAAGACTATGCGCGAGATGGCGCACAAGGAATTTTAGATGCACTCTATGATGGTTCGATCAAAAATTTCTTTGCGGCTTTATACGGTGGCTCTCAGATGTCAGAGGAAGATCGTGAATCTTTGAAAGAATGGTTGGACAATCAGTAATAACGGAGGAATCTGTATGGTATCTTACTTGCTTAGTACTCTGTTTTTTCTGAATTTAATTGCCAGCAGTGTGTACCTGGTTTTTAAAGCCTTGCTCGTTTGGGCAAAAAACGGTGTAAATGAGCGTTTCCGCTATATTGGGTGCATCGCTGTCATGGTGTTGTTTTTGATCCCATTTTATCAGGCTTTGCTGATCTCTTCTGCAACAAAAGATATGCCATCTCAAACAAGCGGATACCTGGAAGGCGTTAGCAGCGTTATCCCAAAAGACGAAGTAGTTCAAAAGAATACTTCCGTCACTGAGAGCAACAGCATGAGAACAATCGGTTTTGGCTTGGATGTTCAGACACAGGAAAAGATTTTAGTTGTTTGGTCTGTTGGTGTGTCTGCTCTTGCATTATGGTATATCGCTGTATTGTTGAGATTCCGTAGGAAACTATCCCAAAAGCAAACACAGCCCGTTTGTGGTGAGCTTCAGCGAATTGCAAATCACTGTGCAAGCGAATATGGAATTCGACAGACGCCAATCCTTAGAGCATCGCCACATGTACAAAGTCCGGTGTTGATTGGTTTTTTTAAGCCAATTATCGCAGTGCCTGCTGATGGACTTCCGCCAGCGGATGTACAAATGATTTTGAAACATGAGCTAGTGCACTTTAAACGCCGTGATTTGTGGTGGAAACTTTTGGGCGTCGTAATACAGACGATTCACTGGGTCAATCCAATTGTGTGGCTGCTTTGTAACGATTTTGAATTTTATGCCGAGACATCCTGTGATGCTCAAGTGGTTCATAATCTTGACCATGATGGGCGCAAAAGCTATGGGTACCTTTTGATTCTGTATTCCAAACCTCAACGCAAATTGAACCCTATGCCGGGGATTTCATTTATATCCTCGCGCGAAAAACTGAAAAGGAGAATTTATATTATGCTGAATGAAAATAAGTCCAAAAAGCTGATCGCTACTGCTCTTGTTTGCGTGTTGGGTGCAAGCAGCTTTGCACTGTCCGCATTTGCTGCCGAGGTACAAAGTGATACTCCGCAGACAATCAACGGAATTGTTGCCGGTAAGGATGTGTCTACAACTTCCAGTGACGAGCTCCTCACCGGTGAAACGCAAACGGATATTCCCTTTGCTCAAAGCATCAATCCGAACAACGGATACGATCTCAAAGGTAAAGAGGAAAACTCCTTTGCCGATATGCTCACCACAACGATGAATGCTCCTATTGAAATTCCGGATGAATTCAGACAGTCTGTGGCAAACGGCGAAGTCACTCCTCTGCAAGCAGAGGATGGCGTTTCAGTAGAGGCCATTGATGCCAACGGTGTTAAGATGAGTGTCAACACCGATGCGGAACAGTATGCATTTTGCGACCACCGTACAGAAGATGTCTATGTCCAGCGACATCTCAAGTACACGGATGGTTCGTGCAAGGTAGAGTTATACTCTGGCGTCCGCTGTACAAAATGTGCGAAAGTGTGGGTTCATGACCTGCTGAGCACCACAACTTTCCCGCAGTGCCCTCATTAAACGACATCTATTCCAAGAGAGCATTAAATTCCACACGAAAATCACAGGCTGGTTTGCGCGTTATTAACCAGCAAGAAATTCTGATGAACGCCATTTCTACCATTCCTTTTTGCAATAACTTTTAATCCGTCGGTTGATTTTACCAATCCTGTGTAGCTTACATCCGCGGAATAAACCAAAAAGGTGCGAGGCTTATTCCCTCGCACCTTTTTGGTTTGACTGCTTAATTCGCATTTAAATGTTATATATTGACGCTCAAAAAGTTGTAAACTTAAACTCCCTGGGTAAGGTAGAATAAGTTTCGCAAAAATAAAGAGACATGGTTTGGAGCCCTCTGGTAGAATGAAGTCGCGACACACCATTCTGAAGGGAGACAGCAAACCATGTCCGAAAAGATTGTACAGCTGAACGAGGAAGTAATCAAGGGGCAAATCAAAGAACTGGTTCGGGGCAGTGTAGAGGAAACACTCAACGAACTGTTGGAGGCCGAGGCGGAGAAACTGACCCAGGCAGCCCGGTACGAGCGCAACGAACAGCGCCAGGGCTACCGGAGCGGCCACTACAGCCGCAACCTCACCACCACTTCCGGGGACGTTACCCTGAAGGTGCCCAAGCTCAAGGGGATCTCCTTTGAGACCGCTATCATTGAGCGGTATCGCCGTCGGGAGAGCAGTGTGGAAGAAGCCCTCATTGAGATGTACCTGGCAGGTGTATCCGTCCGGCGTGTGGAGGACATCACAGAAGCGCTTTGGGGCAGTAAAGTATCTCCATCCACCATCAGTGAGCTGAACAAGAAAGCGTATGTCCACATTGAGGACTGGCGGAACCGCCCTCTGCAAGGTGGACGCTATCCGTATGTCTATGTGGATGGGATCTACCTGCGCCGTAACTGGGGTGGAGAGTTTGAAAATGTAGCAATTTTGGTGGCGATCGCGGTGAATGAGGACGGATACCGTGAGGTTTTGGGGGCCGCCGAGGGCATGAAGGAGGACAAGGCCAGCTGGGTCAGCTTCTTTCAGTGGCTGCGTGGCCGTGGCCTGGATGGGGTTAAATTGGTGGTTGGCGACAAATGCCTTGGTATGCTGGAGGCTGTGGGAGAAGTATTCCCAGAAGCCAAGTACCAGCGGTGTACTGTCCACTTCTACCGCAATGTGTTCTCAGTCACTCCTCGCTCCAAGGTGAAACTGGTGGCAAAAATGCTCAAGGCGATCCACGCCCAGGAAAGCAAAAGAGCGGCCCGGGAGAAAGCCAAAGCCGTGGTGGAAGAGCTTCGCTCCATGAAACTGAAGGAGGCTGCCAAGAAGGTGGAGGATGGCATTGAGGAGACTCTGACCTACTGCCATTTCCCCGGTGAACATTGGACTCGCATCCGTACCAATAACGTCATTGAACGGCTGAACCGGGAGATCCGCCGCCGTACTCGTGTAGTGGGCAGCTTCCCGGACGG